>Ga0208338_1000027_pt1 | contig 68555 bp, 51 predicted proteins | sample ForSoiNitrogNN91_FD_187858 | JGI IMG/M metagenome (GOLD analysis project Ga0208338, IMG submission 187858) | Forest soil microbial communities from Browns Valley, California, USA, that are Nitrogen fertilized - NN91 (SPAdes) | ecosystem: Environmental > Terrestrial > Soil > Temperate forest ...
GGAAAAGTAATCGAATCGAAGTTGCTTCAGCCGGCGGCCGCGCGCGCGGCCGCCAGGCCGAAGCAAAAGCGTGGTCCTGTACCGCAGTCGCATCCCTGGTGCCGCTTCGACTTCACCGAGAACTCGATGCAAGCACGAGAGCGGCGTGGCGAACTATGTATTCTGCGCAAGTAGAAAGGTGACATTTCTACTTTGCGCATTTGGGTGACATTTCAACTTTGGGTTTACATGCAAAAGAAAGTTGCTTGACGCAATCGCAGTGCTTCGGTAATGTACGGCGACCCCCATGGACGACCCACAAACGACACTTCCCGAAAAGAAAGCTGCGGTCAAAGACGAGATTGGCTTGCTCGATGTTTTGAGTCTTTTGATCGAAACTGAAAAAGTTAAAACCACCTCGGACTTACTCAAGTACACAATTCAGTACGGAGCAGTTGAAGCTGAAGAGCGCCTTCGTGTTCTCGAAGCTGAGAACATCCCGATGGACCTGGCCTTCGACGCCATCAGCGTTCATTTACGCGTCCTCGAGTACAAGCGAAACAGTTCGCTCCTGGCTGCGTGTAAAGATAAGAAAGTTGGGCTGATTCTGCCGCTCCCGCCACACCTGCCTGACCTGTTTCTTCCCGTAGCGAAGGTGACTTTTCTGCAACCGGACGAAACGGACACTCACACCATGCACGTAGAGGGTGCTGTAAAAGGTGGGCGGGCGTGCCGTGCAAAAGTACAAGAGATGGATGTACTAGTCTTCGAAGCCTTCCGCGAGGCTGGAGAATTATTCGCCGATGTTTCTGTGGCTGATGTTCTTGAACCGAAAATTTTACCTCCCGGAATTCGACTGATTGCTCATCTTCGACCGCATTCAAATCCTAAAGATGTTGAGATTCAAACCGCAACTGAGGTCTCCTACTTATGAAATTGAAGTCGAGGCTCCACCCCCCGCTTGGTGTCCTCTTCTTTCTCTTCGCTTTCAGCATCCCAGTTTTCGCTGAAGCAGCAAATCCTGAAGTCACCAACGCCTCAGTTACCACCGGATGGCAAATGACCTGGCCGGCAGGGGCACTCATGCTCCTGCTGTTGTTCACCGCATTCTTCGCGATGACGAAATACGAGGTCCCTTTGCCTCTGGCAATGACCCTCGTGAGTCTCGCTTTTCTCGTTATTCAATGGAAATCTGCACCGTTGATTCTGCGAGAAGGTTTTGGCCATTACGCGGATATCACCGTTTTATTCACGGCAGTGGCCGTCCCCGCTCACATGATTGAGCGTTCGCAGGGGTTCAAGTGGGTCGCGGCCTGGCTGGGACATCAATTGGGCAAGATCCGACTGCGACGACCACGACTGACAATACCATTGCTCGTCGCAATCTTATTGCTTGCAACCTTCGTTACCGCCGGATTGATGCACAACGTCACCTCGATTCTCATTATGACGCCGGTGATTATTCGCTTGTGCGCCTCCTATCAAGTCCCATCCCGGTGGATTCTGAGTGCTGGTCTGATCGCGAGTAATCTCGGGGGCTTCTCTACGCGTTGGGGTGATACTCCGAACATCATCGAATCCGCAACATGGGGTCTCTCGGCCGGTGATTTCGTGCGCGAAGTCTTGCCTGCGAATTTGATCGTGGTGTTCGTTTTGATAGTAGTTGCGACGATACTTACGCAGCGTGGCATGGCGCGTCGCAGCCGGCAGGCAGGGACCGCTCAAGTTCCTTTTTATACCTTGCAGGTCGCCCAAACAGCAGCCGATTGGAAAAAAGCGAAAGCTGATCTGGCCATAGATCGTCGCTTGCTGACGATTGGTTTGAGCTTGCTGGTTTTCTTTATCGTGTTGCACGTCATCTTCAAGGATCTCGCAATTGCGATCGGTGCGATCACGATTATCACTTGTGTTTTGCTGGAACGTAAGAGCTCGCGTTATCACACTCTGACGTCACTGGGGTTTGATGTTTATCTCGCTTTCGCCGCGATCTTCGTTCTTGCCGGCTGCGTTTCGCATTCGTGGATAGGAGCAACCCTGTATCAGCAGTTGATAGCGGCGAAGGCCGCGCCCTGGGTCATTGCCGTCACGGGTTACTTCGGAACGACATTTACCGAGGCAGCTTCATGGGCGACAGCGGTTTCGCATTCCATCCACGAACTTGATCCATCCCATGCAGCCGCGTGGGCGCTCGGTGGAGGAATATGCGCTGGTAGCAGTTCACTTGTTACCGCTGCCTCAGCCGGCATTATCCTCGCGGAGGAAAGTCAACGCTTTAAGGATCCGGAACACGCCATCACGTTCCAGCGTTACCTTGCTTTTGGTCTTCCGTTCTCGCTCTTCATGCTCGTTTTTTACGGCACCTATTTCACCATTTTCCGTTGATGCAAGCATGGTGAAACCGCTTCCTCCAGCCAAACCCTTTCTTGGCGACCTTGCTGTCGTGTGGAGATCGCGTAAGCAGATTTGGAAATTACTCTCCCGCTCCGACAAGGCAGGCTTTGGTTCCGGCCTGGTGATGATGGCGCTGGTAGCCTTCCTTGAAAACCAGATTCCACTGCTCTTAGGAAAGTTCTTTGACCAGATCTCGAGAATCGCTCCGCAGCCAAATCAGTTGCTGCCCTTTGTGACGCGGGCGCTGATAACCCTCACCGCACTCTATTTGGGAAAAGAGTCAATCCAACTCGTGCGCCGCTGGTTTGTTAGTCGGACAGCCACCCGGATCGAAGCCAACATGATGGTCAAGTTGGTGGGCCATCTTTTGAAAATCGATATTGGTGCGCTCTCGCGTGAACGGGTTGGATCGTTGCACGGCAGGATCACACGTAGCGTCGAGGGCTTCGTTAAGTTTTTGAAAGTTAGTTTTAGCGATTTCCTACCGGCAGTCGTCACCGGCGCAATGGCCCTGTATTACGGTCTAATAACCAACTGGAAGATTGGTCTATTGATGGTGTCGGTTGTACCCGTCAGTTTGGCCATCACGATCTGGCAAGTCAGCTCGCAGAAGGGAATTCGCACCAGTCTGCTTCGGGCCAGGGAAGGACTGGACGGAACCGTCGTAGAGCAGCTTGGTGGACTCGAGTACATCAGGGCTGCCAACACGTATACGACCGAAGTGGGACGCATTGCCACGGCAGCAGAAGAGCGGCGTTCGCGGGATATCAAACATGCATTTGCGATGGCCCGCTTTGACTGGGCCAAGGCAGTAAACGAGGGTCTTTTTCACGTTGCCATCATCGGCTTTTCGCTCGTACTCGCTTCGCGTGGTGAGATTGGTTATGGCGCGGTGATCACGTTCTCGCTGCTATACCTCAATATCGCGCGACCTTTGAAAGACGTCCATCGGATTCTTGATGAATCATACGATAGCAGCCAGCAGGTTAGTGTACTGCTTGAGATGTTGAACCAGCCTGTTGACCGCTCGTTTGGCGCAGTGACCATGCGGCCACCGCGTTTGGACGGCAGTATCCCGCTACTCGAGTGTCAGGATCTGGTCGTCGAGTATGAAACTCCGGAAGGTGCCCCACGACGCATCCTGAATGGACTGTCGCTGCAAATTCGACAAGGTCAAACCATCGGCATTGCTGGACGCTCTGGCTCGGGAAAGTCCACCTGGCTGCGCTGCATGTTGCGGTTGATTCATCCAGCATCAGGCGAAGTTCTGGTTGGTGGTGTACCGATTGGCGTGTTATCTCGCGAAGACATCGGCAAGAGCATTGGTTACGTTAGTCAGGTGCCCTTCGTTTTCTCGGGGACGGCTGCGGAAAACATCAGTTATGGATGTGGCAAAGTCAGTCTCGAACAGATACAGGAAGCGGCACGGCAAGCCCACATCCACGAAGAGATAGTTCAGATGACAAAAGGCTACGACACAGCGCTCACCGAACGAGGCGGCAATCTTTCTGGTGGACAGCGCCAGCGTATTGCCCTGGCGCGAATGTTTTTGAAGAACCCGCCAGTGCTCATCCTCGATGAAGGCACCTCAGCGCTCGACAACATCAGCGAGCGTCGCGTGCGAGCGGCAATTGATCACGCGCGTCAATCGCACACGGTAATTATGGTTGCTCATCGCTTGAGCACGCTGAATCAGACTGATTGTATTTTTGTTTTCGATCAAGGGCGAGTTGTCGAGCAAGGCGCCTACGATGATCTGGTCAAGAAGAATGGTGTCTTTGCTGAACTCGTCCGCAGTGCTGAAGCGCCCTAGCAAAACTCTGCGCAGTTGTCCCTAAGGAGTCTACTAATGAGTAAACAATCAATAGTTTTTGTTTGGCCGGGTGATCTGCATCTGGAAACCGCCGATCGTCCGAATAATCAGGTGGCCCAGTGGATGGCGGGTGAGGTTAACGAGCTCATACAGCCTGACTTTGTCCAGTTTGCCGGCGACAACGTGCAACACGCGCGAGATACCGAATGGGCCCTCTTTAAAGATGTGACGAGCAAGTTGAAGGCGCCATTCCACGCATTGGTCGGCGATCATGATGCGCATCACGATCCCAGTTGCTACTCGTATAAGACTAACGTCGGCGCGACCTATCATGCTTTCACCGTTAGCGACTACCGCTTCATTTGCCTGAACACGAACGAATGCAGACCGCTGGGAATGAAAGATGAACAGGTGATCTGGTTTCAATATGAGGTTGATGCCGCCGTCGCGAGAAATGAACGCGTGGTGGTTTTCCAACACAACTATCCGTTTCAGGTCTGGGAAGACTTTCTGGTGTATCCGGGGATGCAGGAGTGGCGAAAGGTAATGCAAACCCGACCGATTACAGCGCTATTCGCTGGCCACACCCATTACGGTCAGATGGCTAACGACGGCCGCAATATCTACATCACTTCGCGCTCGATAGGTGATCCTGAGTTAGGAGCAGCCGGTTACGCGATCGTTCATCTCGACGAAGACGACCTGGCCGTCGTTTATCGCACTCATGACGCCAAAGGGCCTGTCGCAATGATTACTTATCCGCGCAGGCTTATTCTTGCGACCACAGCCGCACACATTGTAACTGGACCGGCAGAGGGTCGCGCCCGCGGATGGTCGAACGTTCCCCTCTCTTCAGCGCAGGCTTGTATTGACGACGGTGCCTGGAAGGACATGACTGAGATTGATGATCTGAGCTGGACTTTCCCAATTCCAGGAGATTTGATGACGAAGGGTGAGCACAGGTTAGAAATTCGCCTCGTCGATCAGAATGGGGATGAAGGAAAGGACAAAATCACTTTCGCGTGTGATTTGACTGGTCGATACAATCCTTATCCGATGGTGGATCCCGTAGTGAGGGGAACTAAGTTCTGCTAGGAGCTGTCCATTAATCTGTCGATAGCGAAACGGTTTCAACTTTTGGCTTGGGCCGGAAATACTTAACAACATGCCAACCCAAAACAATCGCAATCAGAACCCCGAGAATCACCCAGGCGAGATTACCTAATATCTCAACCAGATACTGAACGCGGTCACTGAATTTGTAACCCAGCATTACGTACAACATTACCCAGAGCACTTCGCCAAGTACATCCCAAACAATAAAGTGACGCCATGGGTAACATGTTAGGCCGCTGGTTACGTTCAGCCACGGACCCAGCTCAGTGACTAGCCAGCGACTAAAGAAAATTCCCGCTCCGCCCCAACGATTCGAGAGCTTTTCAGCCTTCTGAATCTTGTCAACGCCACCTACTCGCCGGGTTATGCGATCGATAAGGCGACGACCTCCCCAACGAGCCAACCAATAACCAATTTGATCGCCGAGAATCGCTGCACTGCTCGCCGCGATAATTACCGAGGTGACTTTCATTTCACCTTGTTTTGCGAAAGAGCCGGCAGCTACCAGCATCAGCGTGACCGGCAAGGGCACACCAATAGAAGCAATGAGGATTATCGCGAAGAGAACCGGCAGACCATAAAGCAGCAGTGCGGCGAGCAGTTGGTCGGCCATACTCATCGATGTCCCCCCGGATCGTCCGGTTTATCATGTGGTGGAGGAGGTGGTGGCGGGTAAGGTGGCCGTGAGTGAACAATCGCATCCAACAAGATCGCTCTGACCTCATCCATCGATCGATTCTGCGCCGCTGCGACATCTCGGAGTGGCCGCTTGTCGGGCGGTTTATGCGGCAAACCCAAAGCTAGATAGAGAACGTGGGGAGGAACGTGATACGAGTGGGCCACATACTCGACGTTCATCCATTCCTTAATCGGTTCATCCTGGTGATAGTGCCAATAGATTGCTGGTCGAATAGCACGCACGGCGAAATACACAGTGCCGCTTACTACCAACAGCAGCGCAAGCACCACTCCCCATTGTCGCCAGCTAAGTTTTGTCATCTGTCGCCTGCAACGGTCGAATACCGTGCTCCTCGAGTTTGGAATATAGAAGTCGCCGGTTAATGCCGAGACACCGAGCGGCCTCAGCGCGATTGTTGTTAGTAGCTTCAAGAGCGCGGCGAATTAACTCTCGCTCCAGAGCAGCCACGGCTTCTTTAAATGGCAGGTCTAAAAACGATCGATTTGTTTGCTGATCGCGATTCAGCACTGTCTGATCAAACAGTTGGGCCGCCGAAAGCACTTCCACAGCGGCTCCGGCGTTGATGACGGCCCGCTCAATCATGTTCTCCAACTCGCGGACATTTCCGGGGAAGTCGTAGGCGAGTAGACCACGTAGGGCCTCGTCTGAAAGAACTTTGACAGAAAGTTTATGACGAATGGCAGCTTGCTCGAGAAAATACTCAGCGAGCTGCGGCACGTCCCCACGTCGCCCTCGCAGTGGCGGCAGGCGAACCTCAATCACGCTCAACCGATAGTATAAATCCTCGCGAAAACGTTTTTCTGCAACCGCTTGTTTTAGATCTTGATTTGATGCCGCAATCACACGAACATCGACAGCGACTGTCTCGGTTCCGCCGACTCGCTGGAAACGCCGCTCTTGCAGCGCACGTAAGAGCTTGACCTGCGCTGCGGGTGCCAATTCAACTACTTCATCAAGAAAGAGCGTGCCAGTGTGCGCGAGTTCAAAACGTCCTTTTTTCTGCCGTTCAGCGCCAGTGAAGGCTCCACGTTCGTGTCCGAACAACTCCGCTTCAACCAGATTCTCCGGCAGGGCGCCACAGTTTACAGCAACGAACGGTTTGCGTGAACGCGCCGAGTGATTATGGACCGCCGTTGCGACCAGCTCCTTGCCGGTGCCTGACTCACCAGTAATCAATACAGTCGCATCGGTTGCGGCGAGTCGACCGATTTGTTTGAAGACTTCGCGCATAGCCCGACTTGTGCCAAGCATCTCGAAACGATCTGTTTCAGTTGCCTCCTCTTTTTTCGGAAGTCGTTTCGCTTCCGCAGACTGGCTCAAGCGACGCTGCTCTGCGGCACGGTGGAGGATGGAAAGGATTTCATCAAGATCAAGCGGCTTCGTTACATAGTCGTACGCCCCGAGTCGCATTGCTTCGATCATCTTTGAACTGTCGCCAAAGGCACTGATTACGACTATTGGCGCCCCAGTCAGTCGCTCCGCTTGAATAATTTGCAAGACCTCCAGTCCGTCCAACTTCGGCATCCTTACATCGAGAAACACAACATCCGGCTCAAAAGAGTCTTGACGTAATAACGTGACTGCCTCTTCGCCGTCGGCCGCCAGGGTCACACGAAAACCCTCGCCGGTGATCAATTCCGCCAGGCTGTCGCGCAGGTTGAGTTCGTCGTCCACGACAAGAACGTGTCCTGTGGCTTGACTCATATTCAGAATCTAAAGGTGAAGAAGACCGCGCCAATAATCAGCGCGTAGGAAACGATATTATTCCATTTAAGCGTTTCACCGAACAGCCAGTAGGCAACAACTGTAAAGACAACGAGGGTAATGCACTCCTGCATTATCTTCAGTTGTGTGACCGTAAAGACTTGCGAGCCGATGCGGTTTGCCGGCACCTGAAAGACATATTCCAACAGCGCGATTGACCAACTTATCACAATTACCAGCACCATGGGCTTACTCTTGTATTTCAGATGGCCATACCACGCGATGGTCATGAACAGATTTGAAATGACCAACAAAATAACTGTCTTCATGGTTCCTCCGAAGTCCATATTTAGCTCGTCTTCGTTGTCGCCGGAAGCGATATCACAAAGGAAGTGCCGGACTCCCGATCGCTCACAAAATCGATGTGACCGCCGTGTTCTTCGATAATGGATCTTGCAATCGCCAACCCTAATCCAGTTCCAGTGGCGCGGCTCGTGTGAAACGGTTCAAAAATATGGTTCTGATCTGATTCAGAAATTCCATGACCCGTATCCTCGAAGTTCAGAGACACCGAGGCCAAGCCATCTTCGCGATAAATGACATTGCAACTGATGGTCAATCGTCCGCCGGTTGGCATAGCCTCGAAAGCATTTTGAATTAAATTGTCGAATACCTGGGCTACCCGATTTTCATCGCCTGCAACCATGATCGTATCCGGACATTTATTAATCGTTAGGACTATTCCCGCCTGCGTTGCCAGATCGTTGAAGAAAGCCGCGCGTTGAGAAACGAGATCGGAAATGTTAATCGGAAGGCTCTCGACTCTCTGCTGAGTTCCAAGTTCAAGAAGACGGCGCACCAGTGAATCGAGTCGTTCAATCTCAGCGCGGATAACGCCAAAGGTCTCATCCAGTTTTTCCTTTGAATAGGACGACCGTTGCGCCAGTTGAACTTTGAGCTTTATGGCGGATAAAGGATTTCGAACTTCGTGCGCCACACCCGCCACCACACGACCAAGAGCGGAGAGACGTTCGCTCTGGCGCAGTTCACGCTGGAGTTCAGCCTGAAGAGCGATGTTCGAACGGAGCGTTGTCGCGAGTTGATTGATTGCCGTAGCGATCCGAGCTAGTTCCGCGGTATCCGGATTTGTTACCTCGCGGCTCAAATCAGTCTTCAATTCCGCCAGGCCAGTTTCGATCCTCGTCACTCCAGTGCGAAGATCCCTGACGGTAATGAATGCCAGCCCACTCACCGCGACGATGCTCAGAGCCAAAGCAATCAGCGCCGCAATGTTGGGCCAATCCGAGAAGCCCGACATAAGTGGTAAACGCTGAATGGCCCACGCTGCTGTAATGCGATCGCCTTCGATTGGATAGGTACTAAGTAAGACTCGTTCACTTCCGAGTTGAATCAGCCGAGTTGTAGGTGTGCCCGTCGTGTCGGTTTTACTCACAGCCTCCTCGATCGGCGCTGTCAAATCAGGTGGAGAGGCTTTTTGATTTGGGTATCCGATCAGCGCCTGGTCGCTCGCACGATAGAATCCACCTTCAACTTCAGGATACCGGTGCAGCGTTATAGCCGTAAGACGGGCGAACGGATCCGAATAGGCTGCAAAGAGTGTCTGGACGTGAGGCGGCGGAGCTATTTCACGCCGTCTGTCCGGTGGATGCGGCATTGCCTGATCAATCGTCAAATATCCATCGGGGTTTAGCTGAACTTCGCGTGCGAGATCGCGTGAAGCTGCTCGCACTGACGACTCGGCTTGACGCATTGCGAAAGTTTCGCTTGCACGGGCCAACCGCCAGGCCACAAACAACGCAACCAGCAAGGCCAGGACTGCGAACCCGGCGAGCAATGCCAACCGGGTTCGCAGACTTATTTTCCTGATTGCGTTGACCATGATGTTTTGTCAGCGCTCGAGCGAAATCGTTTGATTACCGACTGTGATGTACGTCGGACGAATGACTACGCCACGATCATTTCGTATTCCAGTGCCTTCAATATTGACCTGCGTCGTTCCACCCTGTTGGGCCGCGACCACAACTTTGCCGACCCTGGGTGGAAATCGCACCTGTTCGCCGCCGGTTAAGATCAACCCATCCACGTCGCCGTGATCGTTGACGAGATGTGCGCGGATTGTGCCCGCAGCTCTGAATATCTCGGGCGTCGCGATAGGCGCCGGCGCGATATTGTCGGTAGGCCTGGCATTAGGATCGATTTGGCCCGGCTCTGGTTTTACTGGCGGCACGGACTCACTCGGAAGTTCCCATCGCTCATCAGGTCCGGCATGGTCCCTATGCTCCTTCTTCCCATTGCGAGGTGGTGGACCACTGGGTACAACGATGATGGTTTGTCCGTGACTCGAGATTTGTTCAACTCGAACCCCGCGGCCATACGAAGATTGCGAGCCGGCATGTCCACTGGCGCTGACTTCATCGCCAACAGTAATGCGTGTGGCGATTGCAACACCAGTTTCGGGACTGAAGTGTAGTTGATCACCGTTCTCCAGCAATAGTCCGTTGACCTTGCCTTGTTCGTCGAGCAAGAAGGCACTCACCCTTGCAGTGGTTGTCGTACTGCGTTTCAGGAACTTAGGCAAACCCCAGATCGCGCTTGAAGCACCGAGCGCAATGACCAGGGTGGCGAAAGCAAAAATCCCATTTCGCTTGCTAATTACGTTCATGATTAATCTCCCTTTCAAGTTGCGGAACATCTGATTGTCCCCGGCAGCCCACCGTAGATTGGCTGCGTGGAAGAGAAGGGCAAGGTGCGTGCCCGTGGCAACTTGACTAAAACATTGGCGAATTTGAAGGAAGACGCATGCAGATGAGCGACAGTGTGAGATAGGAGCACGCTTCGTGTGTGAGTTCTTCTCACACAATTGCATATGACTAAGAGCGCAACTTTAAGATAGCAATAACTTGGGGCTAATCCTCTCTGAAAACATTCCGTGAGTTTTTGTCATAACTTATAGGAGTGTGGGGTTGGCGCAATGACAACCAGGTGACGCGGGACTTCTCGCGGCCCGGTAAACCAACGGATAATCCATCATCGAATCATTCAACCGCAGCTTTCGCGATGAGCGCGTGAACGTCAATTCGTTCCTTTCACTCGAGGATGCAAAAGAAAAAATCCGGTTGTTTAAGGAAGAGTATAATGGCTTCAGACCACATAGTGCCTGGCCGGGTCTGACACCGAACGAGGTGGTCCAACAACACGTCTGTCCAAATGAACCGAATACAGGGTCCCTACCTGTCACGTAAACAGCAGAGGATGACAACATGATCGAGCTTTTCCGTTACATCGAACAATCGTTTGTTCGACCGGCAAGCAAAGACAATGCTATAGATCTGGGAAGTGATTCAGACTTTCAGAATAAGATTCGCAGTGAGAGAAACCAGCCTTCGGCCGGTGAAAAGATCAGGAGGGATGCGCAGGAATTTATCGACGCTAACTTCACGGAGTCTCCGTCAGGAAAGGTGCGTCTGGGAGCAGGGCTGCTCGCGTTTCATCACGACGTGCTCGGCCTGAAGTCGCCCACCCTCGCGAACATAGATCAGCTTATCGCAAAGATTTTTGACAAGAGCGCGCAAGAGGTCACTAAGTCGGACGACTTTCGGGAAGACAAAGAGTTCCTTGGGGACAGCATAGTCGCGGTGAAGCTGATCACCGCTTTCGACAAAGTCAACATCGCGGATCTTGTGGCGATGCGTCAAGCAATTGAGTTTCTCTCTCAGGTAGCTGAAGGCGAGTTGGACGACCTGACTCATGAGCAGTTAAGAACGTTCCTGCTTAGGCCGATGCTCATACCCACGTCGTTGTTTGCTCCCAAAGCTGCGTCAAAGCCGTCCGACGACGGGTCCAATAACGATGAGGCCGATGAGCAAGCGAAGAGAATCGAGAAGCTGCAAAAGGAAGCAGATGAGCTGAAGACTACGTACGACGCTCTGATGGCTATTCGCGCGGACGAGCTTGAGGTCGTGGTCTTAAAGGACACGCCTGGCCTGGCCGTGCTGGAGCAGCGAAGCCTTGCGCTTGGGAGCGAAAACCTTAACGCCCAAGTGGCCGAGGCGCCTCCTCGTTCGGTAGTCACACTCTCAAGGGCGGTTGTCGACAAACTGCCGGATGCCGTGAGTGCCACGCTGAAACGGTCGAACATCGACATATCCCAAACCTCATTGCCCACCATCGTCGAGAAGGTGAAAGAGAAGTGGGTTGGTGTTTCAAGGGAACTGGAGCCCTTCCTTACGCCCGCGCCGATCAACGTATATCAATTGGGCATTCATACATTCGCTATGCAGCCGCTCGCCAAGTTAACAGTTCCGTCGCTTCCCGTTCCGGATTTCAGCCACGCCATAACCCGGCCCGTCGGCATCGGCAATCTGCAGGTTGTAAGACAGGAGCTCGTGGGCTACGAGCCGGGGGAAGTCTCGCATATCGAGAATGTTCTCGAGGGCGAATTGTATCGGCGCGCGACGAGGCGATCAGAGTCAACCGATTTGACGATTACCAACGAGACCGAAACCATCCAATCCGAAGAACGGGACGTGCAATCTACTGAGCGCAATGAAATGGCGACGGAGACGCAAAAGGAGGCGAGTAAACAGACCGTCGCCACCCAAGGCCAGAACTCGACTACCGACTACGGAAAGCTGGTGGAGAATAGTAAGACCAACTACGCCCGCTCAGTAAGTGACCGTGCGGTAAACAGTCTAACCCAAAAAGTTAGAGAGCAGCGGATCAAACGCGAGCAGCGATCTTATACTGAGAAGACCACTCATGTGTTCGATAACACCACCGGAACAAGCAACGTGCGAGGCATTTACCAATGGGTGGATAAGAAATACAAGAACCGAATCATGAACTACGGCGAGCGTTTGTTGTACGACGTGGTGATACCAGAGCCGGCAGCCTTCCTTATCGAATCTCTAAAACGACAGCAACAACCCGAAGCATTTCAATTGATAAAGCCAATCGCGCCATGGTTCTTTCCACAGGATCTGAATACGAGCAATTACATGGCCCTGGCAAAATTCTATGGTGTAACCGGCAGTGTCCAACCTCCTCCGGAAGAGTTTGTGTCGACGATTGCCGAGGCAAAGAATGACAAAGTAGAAAAGATCCAGGACGTCAAATTCTTTTCGACGAAGCTGAAAATCCCGCAAGGCTATCAGGCTATACACGTCTACGTCACCCATCTCACGCACCAGAGCTTTAATGAGAAGAACCTGCCTGATGATGCGAAGAATAAGACCGGTATCGACCTTGAATTCATGATAGGCGAGTTCTATCTGCTCCGGTTTGGACCAGGGCCGGGCTCAAGCAAGTTCGCATGGGAATCCTTCACGATGCAGAATGAGGAGGGAGAGCTGCCGGTGCTCTTCAGATCATTCTCCCCAGTCGCAGAATGGGGCTTTGCAGTCGGAGTAAACTGCAAGCGAGTCGACAAGGGGCTGGAGACATGGCAGCTAAAAACTTTCGCCGCGCTCTCGGAAGGTTATCGCCGCCAAAACGCCGAATATGAAGATAAGCTGGCGCAGCGCCAGGCTGTCGTGCGGGCTCAGATGATGCAAGCGCAGAATTTTGCGCGTAATCCGTCAGTGGAAACTACGGAGCTGAAAAGGATGTTCATACATTTGCTCGTCAGCGAACACCTTACTCAGGTTGGTTTTCCACCGCCGGCAAGCGACGCCTTCTTCTTCCTGACGGATCCCAATTATGTAAAAAAATGGGGAGCGGTGGTGGCGTTTTTCGAGAGAGCGTTCGAGTGGGAAAATATGATGTTCTTTTATTATCCCTACTTCTATGGAAACCTGGCCCGCTGGGGCGAACTCATTCTCATACAAGACCTCGATCCACAGTTCGAGGAATTTTTGAAAGCCGGTGCGGCTCGCGTCGTCATTCCCGTCAGGCCGGGATTCGAAGCAGCCCTGGCCCACTACCATGAAACGGGCGACGTTTGGATGGGAGAGGAGATGCCCGACATGTTCAGTGATCTCTACGTCTCCATCATCGACGAGATCAAAGCACGCAATTTTGCGCCGGGCGAGGAAGTATGCATCGCAGAATGGGATGTAAAACTTCCGACGACACTGGTCATGCTTAAAGACGATGCCACGCTACCGGAATGGAAGAGCACGGTGAAATGCGGCGCCATAGATGAATAAGGCCTGCCTGGCTCATCCGCACCTCGCTAACGCGGGGCGCGGATGAGCGATTCAACTTCACAGCACCAACCATCAACTAATGGCCAACAGCGATTCAATCGATCCAACCAAATCTCCACCCAGTCTGCAGCCGGAGGATCTGCAGTCGGAAGTTGAGAAACGTAAGGCATGGTTTTTTGAGTGTCAGTTACGCCGCCTGACTCTCGAGCATTTCCGGGATGTAGAAGTGAATGAAGAGTACCCGGACCCACTGCTGAACGTAATAAGCGAGGCTCTCCTCACTGTGGGCTTTCCGGCCGGGCAGGTCGGCTCGCGAATGAAGAGACTTACGCAGACCTACCTCGATAGCAAGCAACCTGTCTGGACGCGCGAAGAAAGAGACCATAGGAATGAATTTGCCGGAACGTTCATAAGTAGCACCGCCAATTGGCTGAACTATGGAGCTCCGGCGAAATTGATACAGAATCTGGCAAGGCTGAAAGAACTATACGAAAAAAACAAAACGAGCTCGACTATTGATGACGAAGGTGAGTTGAGCAGTCTTGGAAGAGAAGACCCCGCAATCAACAAAGAGTTTCCGAGTGATCGAAACAGACTTTCACATGCGATTGCCCGAGTGGAGATTACTGATAAAGCACCATGGCTGATCCCGGAAGTATTCAATGGCGAAAATGTTGACACATCGGACGTGGAAAACTGGATTAAGAATGGAGAGACTTTCATAAGCAACTATGAACTCGAGCTGAATGAGGTTTTGGGCGGAGGTAAAATTCCCGAAAAACCCTTCAGCCTGGCTGAGCCTGAGGCCTATCGCGATTGGATCAAGAAGGCCATGAAGGACTCTCTCACCACCAACAGTTCTGATGCTATCAAAGTTCAATTCCTCGACACGACGAGCGAACCCTGGCGGTTCAATATCAAGATAAAAACTCCGGCCTATCCTTCCCTCAACATTCTCAATGACTATCCGGTTTCCGGAGGAGTCAAATATTGGATTGATACATCCTTCAATCCTATTGAGGAGATCTTCATAAACAAGGCCGATTCGGATATGGGTCTTTGTTTGATCATCCGAACTCTCTATTTGTATGGCGCGCTGCCCGCAAATTTTGTAGGCAACAAAAACTTTCGATGGAGAGACCGAAAGCCTCCTGAGCAGAGTTTCTACAATTTCTTCGCGAGGAAGGCGAAATCAATAACCGACAACCCGGGTTTACAGGATCGCATCACGGCTGTTGAAACCAAACTGCAAATACTGCTCGAAGAGTCTGCTGCTTCGCCAAACAGCGGCGCTATCCACTTCTCACTACTGGCTCAGGAGATACTGAAGCAAGCCATACTCGGCTATAAATTCTGGATGGACGAGCCATTCAGTTCCTTCGAAAATGCGGGAAATCCCGGCAATGAGGAAATGCTCTCTTACTTCAATAGAGCCAGAAGAGATATCGACATAGCGAGAAAAGCAGACCATCGAGAGGGCATAGACACGTTTTCGGAAAAAGAGTTCTGGTCTGAGAACCACTACATCATGTTCGCTTCATCCGAATACCTGGCGGGCCAACTATGGCCGAGCGAGACCTTTCTACCGGGAAAGGAATTTCTGGTGCCTCAGGTTTATGTCGCTGGCGGTCCCAACGGAGGAGCCGTACCTCTCACCTACGTGGACAAATCAACTCCACTCGCCGGAGCAGACTTGAGAGAAGACAGTGAAGTCCGAATCTCGCGGATGGAACGAGGGAAGGCCCGCACTCTGAAATGGCTGAATAACAGACTGATGTTTGGCTGGGCCGAATTCAACTCCTCAGGTTATTACCGGGAACATCTAATGGCGCTGCTTAACCTGGTGGATTTTTCGCTGGATGAAGAAGTAAGAAAGAAAGCCGAAATTGTTACCGACCTGCTTTTGTTTGACCTGATACGTTTTTCTCACAAAGGGACCATGGGGGCCGCGGGTGGACGTTCGCAATTCAAGTCGAAAAACACGGGATGGGATAACGCACTGGGTGATGTGGTTGAAATCATCCTCGGATCTCGCGGCGTATTTCTCAATCGTGAAGGGGACATTGGCTGCAGCTTTGCTACTACCACCTACAAAATTCCCGACGTGCTCTTGCAGATAGGGAATTACCCGCCCGATTCATTCGTCGATCGCTCAAGGGTTTCTATTACGTTCGACGAGGCGTCAAAGTATGGGATCCAGTATTCCAGGAAGTCCGATAAGAAGAACTCAATCGAGCAGGGTTTCGCTTCTAAACGCGTTAAATATTATGGATTCATCAAAGAAAACAACGATGAGATAACACGAACGCATTTTGCGTACGGCGCGAAGGAGGATGACACCGTATTCTGGTGGACGTTGTCCGCTTACTTTAATAAGGAGGTAGTGAAGAATACTTTTGAACTCATCAAGGCGTTCGGTTTGCGAAAAACCGGTGTATTCGATCAACTGTTTGGCCTGATCAAAACTATTATTCCCCTTATCGAAAAGACTTCACATGGTCTCATTGGGGCAGCGATTGGAAGCATCACGGGCGCCGGCGCTGCGACTTTAGCAGGCGCAGCACTCGGCTTTTTCTTAGACGACATTTTCGATTACTCCATTATTGAAGAGGGATCTAACGATCTGTCGTTTTTCCTGGAGGGCTCAACCCGCACTCGTGCCAACATCCTTACTTATCGCACCCGCGACGTCATGCTCTCATCGCTGCAAAATTTCCGCGCTGGCCAATTCAATTTTCAATCGAGTGTGAATCAGGCGACGTTGAACACTACGGTCAATGTCTTTACCACAGCAGCTTTTTCTGGGTTGGATTTATCAAGCCTGGAAACAGGTTTTTTGGGAAGTGTGTTGGGAGGAGCGACATCGGGGGGATTTGCAGGCGCCCTGTTGGGGGCCTTTGTAGGAGTAGCAGCCAATGAAATATTCATAGAGGGCAGGGAAACACTGGCTACGCATGGCGATGGGCCAGGATGGTGGACCGGCTACTGGGCATTACCTATGGTGGTCCAGCACGAAAGTGCGGCTATCCTCGCTTATGATTTCAACACTACTCAGAAAAAATTAGCAAAGGCCGGATCCCATGTCTGGTTTCCCAAACCTGGATTCCGTCAGACGGAAGAACGACGGACATCCGCATACGAAGACGACAACTTTTTCCTGCTGGATATCGGCGACATCGGACCGAAGGGTTTTTGGCTGTTCGGACAAATCATACATAAAGAAAACAAGATAGACCCTGATGCGAATGAAGAGGCTTATATCGGCGTGTTTTCTAATCAAAGGCCGAAGTGGCTTACCAAAGATTCCGATTTTTACAAGGATAAGCTTGATGGACTGAAGTCAAAGCTCAGTAACCCCTTCGCTGATCCCACCTTGAAGTCTCTAAAAGCATTAGAAAATGAACCGGATTTCTTCGCAGAAAAGGATTGGTATGTAAGTGGGAAGAACATCTGGATAATTCAAGTTGGAAGCAAGGCGGAGTTTGGCTCGTACGAGAATTTCAAGGATCGAGTGAGCAGTGCAAAAATCGTACTTGATGATGCTGGCGATATGGAGTGCAAATATTCTATCCCTGGAAAAGATGGGTCGAGTCGAACGCTTTCACTGAATTATGAAGACGGTGGGAAATTCAGTCTTGATGGAAAACAGTTCGACACTGACTTGTACCCGCGCTTCGAGAATCCATTCGTTCGGGGTGGGCTGGTGGAATGGGGCCAGCGCGAATATGTGATTGAACATAATGGGAAGTCTTTGCTTCATGATTTCACCAACATGAGGGCGCCAGTGCGTCTCGAAGGTGAAAAGCCTCCGCTGGATGGCGTCGATACCGTCAAAGGACTGGTTATCTATATTCAGACCGGGAACGAAGAGATGGAAGAATTCACGGTTGCTACTGCGACCGTGAATATTGGTTGCGAGGCTGTGGCAGTAGATGAAGTGGTCGCCGCCGGACCGGTGGATGAGAAAACCGATCATGATCCGGAATGGATATTTTTTGATAAACCCGCGCGTCTCACACCCGATATGACTCTGGAGATTAAGCATCCGCCGAGCAGTGATGGCGAGGATGAGCCTGAATGGAACATGTCTTTTTCACTGAAGGCGTTGATGGGTGACCGTCGACTCTACGATTGTTCGGTCTCTTTCCCCGGTAGTCATTTTGTCGATGGGCGACGCAGCACTGGCGCGATGCCGTTTTCGATCCAGGTATCGAAATGGCAAACATGGCAAATGTTGGATGAGACCAGTTTCGAATTCTTTCAGGTTTCCGGCCGGCCGAGCTGGGATGCTTATTATTACGACTATTCAGATCTAATTGCGATAGACAACAACAAACGTCTATGGCACCGGCGACTTGAAGCCTGTCCCGGGCCAAACTCCGAATGGAATGGCGTCGGCAATAATGGACCATCTCTCCTCTTCAAAGAGTCGCCTTCTGTTTCCAGCATATCGACTAAGCCCGGGAATTTATTTCTATTCGCCATGAACAATGGGCAACTCTTCAATTGCTATGCGTCCGATGGCGCTGACGTGTCGGATAAGCAATGGGAAAGGTTGAAGCCGGAGACGATTCCGACGACGATTCTTGGCCTGCCGGTTACAAATGCAACCCCGGTTCCAATACCGCTATCGCCGCAGACGCAGATCGTCGCACAGGTATCGGAACCGGGACAGTCCGGTGTCAATCTTTATCTCTCGGGAGCCGACGATAGCTTTTACTCTCACGCCGCGTGGCTGCCGGATGGCGGTGGGTCGTGGCGCCAGATTGATACGGACTCAATGTTTAAGCCTTTGACGGGTGCGCCATTCGAAGTAAGCGGTGGGTATCTCTTCGCATTGGATGATCATCGGCGGCTTTGGGTGGGAGCTCTCGATGACACCGACGTGAAGGTCACGCCGTCCTGGAAGCAGTTGACTGACGACCTCACGAATATCACCAACTTCTCCGTGGCCCAGCAGGGGTCAGTGTTCATGATATTGATTAGTACGATTCGAGGGGAAATAAAAGCGGCCACATTTTCGTCTCCTGATAGTCCGGTTTTCTGGGAACGCATAGGGGAGGCAAGTAACTTCTTATCAATTGTCGGGGCGAAGCTGGCTTGGGCTGTTCCAAGAGAAGGACATCTGGATATTTTTACAGCGGGCGTTGATGGCAAGATCTATACGACGTATTGGGAGGCACAGGCGGGATGGGAAAAGGATCATGGCTGGAAAACAATTGATCCGAACGGGCATCACTTTGAAGTGTCGGCAACGAGCGGCCTGTTTGCTGTTAACCGCATCAACAATCAAATAGAAATCTTCTCGAACTCCACTGACAATCAGATTTGGAAAACCTGGTGGACCTAAGGACGGCTTCGCACCTAATCGACAGAGGCGGAGGGCGAACTAGCCTTCGTGGTCCTGTTGATACGCGCTCAGTGCCTCCAGAGCGCCCTCGTGCATTCTCTCAGGCCGAACGTAGAGCCAGTGCTTTTCAAACTCCTCATCGGTCATGGTTGCAGTTACAGTTCGCTCTTTACTCTTTAACCATTGTTCTACCCACTGACGAAGTTCAGGGTCCCGGTTGAGTGCCATACGCGCCGCATGCATGTTAAGAGGTGTGCTCATAGTTTTGTGCCACTTTCAAAATAGTGTTCCCGTCCGCTCAACGGATCCCGAAACGAAATCGATTTCGCCAGCAGCTTCAGCGGCCTGGAAAAATCGTTGTCGTCTGAAGGAGTCAATGCGGGATAGAGTTTGTCATTGATTATGGGAATTCCTAAGGCCGCAAGGTGGAGACGAAGTTGGTGCTTTCTGCCGGTGACGGGCAGCAACTGATATAGACTGAGGCTTCCAACATTGCTGATGACACTGATGTGAGTCTCGGAGTTTGCCTCGCCCGGAACTTCTTTCATGCGAAAGAACGGTTCTCCCTGAACTATCCGACTGCGCCGAGTACTGGGGAAGTTCGATCCTTCCAGAGTTGGCGCCAGAGCCTCATATACCTTTCGAACCCTGCGATTTCGAAACAGTGAAGTATAGTGGCCTCTTGTTTTCCGGTTGAGGGAAAACAATACAACTCCGGCAGTTTCCCGATCGAGACGATGGATGGGCACCAGTGCTTCCGTTGCTCGTTGTTTTCGCAGTCTGACAAGAAGCGTTTCATGGAGAAATCTTCCCGAGGGAATCACCGGCAAGAAATGCGGTTTATCTGCAACCAGGATGTGTTCATCCTCATAGAGCACCTGCTCCTTAAAGGGTATGGTTTTTTCATTTTCCAGCTCGCGGTAATAGAAAATGCAAGCGCCAACTCGAAAAGCAGTCTCTGCATCTACGCGGCGTCCGGTTTCATCGATCACTTGACCCTTCGCCATCCGTGCCTTCCAAGTCGTGGCATGCACGTGCGGATATTGTTCCTTGAAAAAGTCGATGACAGTTTTCCATGGACCTGCTGGAAGCCATTGGCAGCTTGGACCAACTCCTGCAACGAAGGGAAGCGGGGCGTTCAAATTTAACCTCATTATTTGTTATGTTCCCTGGTGAACAACGGGTAGTGCCTCAGTTTGAATTGAATGAAACGCCGAAGGCGTTCGCTAATTTCAGCCCAGGGTTGGAGCTTGCGACAACCCTGGGGATCCGATCGGATATACAAGCAAAACCCTGAAAGGGTTAGACAATTGGCGAACCCTTTCGGGGTTTGAATCCGTTTTATGTCGCATACCCAGGGTTCTCGTTTCTCGAACCCTGGGCTGAAATTAGCGAACGCCTTCGGCGTTCATTCAATTTCAAACTGAGGCACTACTGAAAAAACGGAGCCGCTTTCTGATGAGGCTCAGATAAAGCCACATTGCAGCGTTCGCGGCCTCTTAGCATCTCAAACCTGACACTCTTTACGATCAGGGCCGCAGGTATTATGAAAGTAGTAGTTGCCGATCACAACTGTTGAGGCCTAATGATTAGACTGCCTGAATCAGACGAAGATTTGTTGCGTGAGTGCGAGCTCGAGACCTTCCGTTCTAGTGGGCCCGGAGGGCAGCATGTCAACAAGACGGAAAGCGCGGTTCGGCTAAGGCATTTGCCTTCGGGTGTCGTGGTCACTTCACGGCAGGAACGCAGTCAACACCGAAATAAGGCGCTCTGTCTACAGCGACTTCGGAGGAAGGTCGCGCAGTTGAACTATCGTCCCGCGAAGCGCGTTCTCACGCAGGTCTCGCGTAGCGCCAGGAACCGCACGCTTGAAGAAAAAGCACGGCGTTCACAGATCAAACGATTGCGCTCGAAGCCGTCACCGGATGAGTGAACAGTGGTGAGGTCGCATCTACGTATCACGGCTGTGAAAGAAATGGCGTTCAGCTTTATCTTTCGTTGAGCCGGAGACAAAGATTGCCTGTCAACGGAAACTCCTTGGCCACAATCTTCTGAGTGGCTTGTTGGGCCAGCGCCGCAAGGCTTTATACGATCTGCTCCCTGGTTTAATTCCATTGCCAGCTCTACTGCATCCGACTCCTGAGCTTTCCCTAATGCGATAAGACTATCGACCAGATTAAAGCGTGCCAGCCATCGCCCGCTCCAAGTTTCGCTGGCGCTGGGGATGCTGACTCTTCCTGCTTGGACAACAGCGGATTCCTTTTAGCAGCCGAAGGAGCCTGGGCCACAGCCCCGTGGCTAAGCGAGACGACAATGAGGACGGACAGAATGATTAATCGACTCATGAGAGTAATTTTAGAGAGTAGAAGGTTCCGGCGGATATCGAGAATAGAGTTATCTCACCGGAACCCTCAACCCATTGTTAATCGTTTTCGTCAGTTCCACCACACTTGCCGTTCTTGACAACCGGGCCCGTGTTAACAGCCGAGGCTGGTTTTTATCGTGTTAGCGGAATTGATCAGCGACTGGCCCTGTGTTTGATTGAGTGCGCGGCTGTCGATGAAAGCGTCGACCTGCCTGATAAACGAACTAAGTTGGTTGCAGGCCCCGCCCGTTCGATCACCATCCAACTTGAGACGGATCTGGTTGAGCTTGTCGATCAACCCATCACCCTGGTTTTGCGAGAGCGTGCCATCCGCGATTCTGATTTCGGTACTGCGACGAGAGGCTGCGACAAGGATCGAGGGCAGCCCCTGACGTAAAAACTTGAGAGTTCTGTGCTTCGTTCCGGAACTCCTCTTGGCAAAGTCCGTACCGTTTGCGCAATTCGGACACGAACGCGGAAACAAAACAGATGTGGGAGTTGCCGAAATTTTCGTGTAGACGGATGGAAACACTGGCCGGGGTCAGGCGTGACCAAGAGTGGACTATCATCCGTGTAATCCGCGGCTGATTTTCGTCCCGGGGATGTATTTTTCGCCCACATCATTGCTCTGTAAAGGGGAAGTCAAGGGAGTGTGACTATCTGAATCCTTGGGGGGTGCATTATGAAGTGTCAAACGTCTGTCCGCTGGTCTCTCACGCTATTGTTTGGTCTCGTTTTAGGTCTTAGTGCCAGTGGCCGGGGGCCTCTGGCCGCTCCGGTGGCGCCGTCGCTGGTTTCTCCGGCTGACGGCGCGGTCATCAGTGAACCGTCCACGATCTCATGGACGGCGGTTAGCGACCCGAGCGGGATCGTCGCTTATAACTGGCAGGTCAGCTCGTCGTCTGGCTTCACGTCCGTACTACTTCAATCCTCGACCAACGGCGCAACGCAGGATACGGTCAGCGGTCTTGCCGATGGCACTTATTTCTGGCGCGTACAGGCCGTAAATGGTGACTTCGTTCAGGGGGCCTGGTCGCAGCCACGAAGCTTTACGGTTTCCGGCACCGGTTCACTGGGCGCGCCCAGTCTCGGACCCACCAAGGGATACTCGACCTTTCACCCGTGGGAAGTGATGACTTTCATCTGGAGCGCGGTGCCGGACGCGGCGACTTACGTCCTTCAGTATTCGACAGACCCGAGCTTCCCGGTCTCTACGCGCGGGCAGTTCGACAACATTCCCGACACCACTTTCTCGTTCGCAATTGCGAGCCCCGAAGGCAATTATTTTGCGCGAGTCTTCGCCGTGGACGCGAACGGCATCCTCAGCGCGCCGTCGAACGTCATTTCTTTTTCAGTCTTTTATAGCAATCCGATCCCTCCACCGCCCACGATCGTCGCGCCTGTGAACAACCCGACGTTGACCCTACCGATCACGCTCGAGTGGAATCACGTCGCTAATCCGCAGCCGAGCGGGTACGAAATTCAGATCGCGCGCGACTCCGCTTTCTCTTCCATCGAGGTGGACGACCCGCAGCTCAACGGTCCGACGCGAGAGATTTTGTCACTTACTGCAGGGAAGAAGTTCTGGCGCGTGCGCTCCGCTCAGGGAGACTCGTCGCCTACCACTGCCGCACTGACGGCATGGTCTGCGACCGGCACGTTCACCATCAGCTCGGCTCCGCCGACACCCGTCTCTGTGAAGCTCGCCAAGGATCCGCTCTTTAGCGGCGAGACGACCGTAGTCGCGGTGCAGTTAACGGCTGCAGTACCGGCGGGCGGCGCCACTATCAGCCTCAACAGCTCGAACCCGGGCGTGCTTCCCGTTCCGGCGACTGTAACGATGCCTGGCAACACCGCGTGGATGCAGTTTCAGGTTCAGGCAGGGCAGGTAACAACGCCGACGCCCGTGACACTCACGGCGACGCTCAATTCCGGTTCCGCCTCCGCGCAGTTCACCTTGCAGCCGCCCTCGTTGAAGTCGCTTACGATTTCGCCGAGCAGCATCAGCGGCGGAGCGCAGCCGCAGGGAATCGTGATGCTCAATGGTCAGGCGCCGGCGGGCGGAGCGGTGGTGACGCTAACAAGCAACTCACCGTCTGTGAACCCACCAGCATCGGTGGTTGTCGATGCTGGCAGTTTCTCTGTCTCGTTCCCGATCTCGACGAACGCAGTTGCGGCAAACACAACCGCAACAGTCACGGCGAACTACGGCGGCGCGTCTGCGCAGGCGCAGGTCACGCTGACGCCGCAGCAGCCACCTGCATCGCTGACGCTGAGTCCAACGTCTGTAACCGGGCAGGGAGGCAACTCCTTCGGCACTGTTACGGTCGCGTCCGCATCGTCCACCGACCAGATCTTGCCGGTCGCAAGTAGCAATCCGGCGGTCGCCTCGGTGCCTAATAGTGTGTTTATTCCCGCTGGCTCGACCACTGGCGGCTTCAACATCTCCACGAGCGCAGTCAGCACGCAGACCGTCGTCACGATTTCCGTCTCGGGTGGGGGCGTGACGAAGTCCGCGAACCTGACAGTCAATGCCACGGCGCCCACGCCGCCGCCGACGCCTGGCGCCCCGACACTCTTGTCGCCCGCGACCGACGCGAAGGTCGGGCAGCCGATCACCTTTGACTGGTCAGATGTCGCCAATGCGACGAGGTACGAGATACAGATTGACAGTTCGCAAAACTTCAGCGCGCCGCTCACGTTCAGCCAGATGGTGAGCGTGTCGGAGGCGACGATTACGGGCTTGCCCGCACAAAGGCTCTTCTGGCGCGTGCGCGCGTTCAACTCGGCAGACGTTGCTGGTCCGTTCTCCAGCTCGCGCCGGTTCACGGCTGGAGCTGTTTCGACGCCACCACCGCCGCCGTCGCCGGCCAGCGTCTCTGCTGTGAGCGTGAGCCCGACTTCTGTCGTTGGTGGAACCGCCTCAAAGGGTACGGTCACATTAACGAGCGGAGCGCCGAGCGGCGGAGCAGTTGTGAGTCTGAGCAGTGCGAACGCCTCGGTTGCCGCTGTGCCTGCAAGCGTCACGGTGGCGGCGGGCGCCTCGACTGCCACCTTCAACGTCACCACTTCGGCCGTGACCACGAACACCAGTGTCGTTATCACGGCAACATACGGCGGAGTAAGTCGCACGACGACATTGACAGTCGCGCCCGCGTCAACTCCCCCGCCGTCATCCGACCCGCTGCCTGCGCCCTCGCTCATCAGTCCCGCGTCGGACGCGCGCTTCAACCCCGGCTCGAGCATCACGTTCGACTGGACGGACGTCAGCGGCGCAGCAAGCTACACGATCCAGATTGACGACTCCGACACCTTTTCCTCGCCGCTGGTGAATCAAGCCACGACAGCGTCGCAGTTCACGACCAACACGCTTCCCACGACCAGGATGTGGTGGCGAGTGCGCGCCAACTCGGCTTCGGGCACTCCGGGCAGTTGGTCGTCGGCGAGGCGCTTCGAGGTGAAACAGTGACATGATGGTGTGCTGAGGCTTAGCCTCAAAAACTTTAACCACAAAGGGCACAAAAGCTCAAATCGGTTCTGCTGATTTTGAGCTTTTGTGCCATTTTGCGGCTAAGTTCCTGAGTGAAATGCTTGACTTAACGGCGTGATGACCCTATGTTTGCGGCCGAAGGCCAGGCATGATTGACCTGACCGTAATTATTCTGCGCTAAGCTTTTACTCATCGCTTCGACGTCTCGTCCTCAGCACTTCCCTTATAGGTTTCGAACGGGTGCTGACTGCTGACGCAATCACCGCAGGAGTAGACAAGATGGAGGTTTCTAAAGCCCGTCGGACAATCGAGAAGCTGATTCTAATATTCCTCATAGGGCTTGCAGCGATCGTAGGTCTTGCACCTGTCTGCTATTTTTTCGGCAGTCCCAAGCTGATGTACTCGTTTGCTATTGAAGGGATCCTATTCGCAAGCGTTTATCTCTTTTCTCGTAAAGCTGATTATCCGGTAGTTAATGGACCAAGCCCGCTCGAATATGTGATTCGTTTCCTAATCGCCATTTCCTTTTGGGGTGCGTTAGGTTTTTTTTGGTTTTTGATTTATGGACTGCTGTACTGGGTGGTGAGACTTTTGAATTTGTTGCTTACCTGGCTTGCGTTTAAGCCGATCAGCGTCCATTCAATAGCGTACTACGTTAGTTTTGGTTTTGCGCTCGTTTGTGGGATCGGCATTTCCGCCGCTATCGCTCAAAACATATCCACTCGCCTGTACTCAGCCAGAGTTAGCTCTCGAGTAACCTCGTACGGGATAGCGTTGAGAGCACAGACCAGAACCTGGCTATATCTAATCGCAACTATAGCCGCTCTGGGTGCAATGTTTGTAGTCCTTCGGAACTTGGGAGAAGGAAGAGGTTTCTGGTCCTACTTCTTTTTACAGTTGGTGCCTTATGTCGCTGCGTACTGGGTACTGGGTTTGAGTGTGCGAGCCCGCAGAGACTACGAGATCATCGACGCCATCACAAAGCTACTTAAGTCACTCGACTATGTTGTTACTTTTTCCCTGCATAGTCAGGATCCGACGATCGACTCTCTCCTGTCGGGCCTTGATATGATTGCAACTAAAGAAAACTTTGCGCTCGCGATTCAGATAAAAACAGTAAACAGCTCAACAGCACCCCTGGATTGGACGCATGGCTCCAGCTTGCGTCAGAAGGCAAAGGCGCTGCAACTTCCTGAGATCTGCAACCAGGTTGAGCTAGTGCATCTCGTTGGCAAAGAGGTCCGACCTTTAATGGTGATCGTCGGACGAGAAGTTGATGAAAGTCTCAGACTGTTTGCAGTTGAGTCACATGTGCGAATCGTCGTAATCGATATCGAAGAAGTAGATCGAATTCTGACGAGTGAAGGAGCGGAATTAAAAGCGCTGGCGGAAAAGCATTTTGGTGATGAAGCCTCGGCCCATAATAGTTTAGGTGCTCCGGAACGATCGCTGTCCAAGGAGGAGGGTCAATGGGCCTAAAATCAGCATTTGATGAATTAGCTAATGCCGTAACGCGTGTTCCAGAGGCACTGCCCAAAGCCGATACCACACCCACGACACTAGGAATCGATCCAGGAGAAAAGACGGCAACTACTACTCAGGAGTTGCGTGATTTTACGCTTCCAAAATCTTTGAAAGATTGGTTAGCTCCTTCATTACAGTCGCTCGGGTTTTCGATTGAGACGACTAAAGTCGAACGCCGATTTTCGCCTGAGCGCTCGTACGACGTGATAAAGAATGCGGCTGGCAGTCGCGTGATTTTACACTTCTCCAAAAACATTATTACGGACGCCTCGAATTGGGAGGCTGTAGGTGGCGCCATCCAGGCAATGCAGTTCAGGGACGTGATCTTACTTGTCGTATCGGAAAAGGTAGAGCGGATGGCTGTCGGGTATACGGTGTTGGCAGTCCCATTGTGGGCCGATGACTTCAAAGTCACCTGGACTTTCGTGCCGTGGGGTGACTTGGAAGAGCTCAGGTCAATGGGAGAGTCCGGTTTGGCTTCACTTCCAAGTGTTCTTAAACTTGAGCCCTTAATGGCACAAGCCCAACAAATTCCTATCGGGGAGATAAGTAACGAAGACTTAGGATTGCTTGCGGGTATCGTAAGCAGATTGTCGCAATTCACTGATGAAGGTGGCAGGGGTCGACGTGTACTAGTGACCGAGGCTGGCCTTGGTGGGGTTGTGACTGATCTTGATTACACCGGGGCTGCCATAAATGTCGCCTTCAGTTTGCTTAATGCACTCAGTCGCCAACGTCGACTACAAAGTCATCCAGACGATGAAGTCCTCGGACTTTTTCTTTGTCATGTCTTAACAATCGGCGAACTCAGGCCAGATGACGCAACCAAAATAAAAACGATTTTGAGCACTTATAAACTCGCACCCACTCGCGTTTACTAATTACTCTAATAGTTCTCGATCCTTTCCAGCACGCAGGGCCGTAACGCCCATCATCACTGCGAGGTACAAATTATGTTGACAGATCAAGAGCGCCAAAAACTAACCGGACTCATTGAGGGTCTGTATGACATTACCGACGGTGGACCGCGCAGCCGGCGTCTCCTCCTACAACAATCGAGGCTGAACCGATTCATTCCGGGGATGGATTTTTCAGGTTCGAATCATCTGATAGCTGCGGACATTCTCGGCAAAATCGAAGACTTTGGTCACTTGCCAGAGGAACCCACCAAGCACGCGCTCGGAGCCTTGTTGAACTACGTCTGTACGCTCGGGGATGTCAAACAACCGGATAAGGCGTTTATGGCCGGGTTAATTGTCAAATACTCTCTCATTGCCGATCCATTATTTGTGGACCAACTGCGAAAGGATTACGGCATTCAGGAACCAGTGGTACGCATGCCTGAGCCGGCCAATACGGCGCCGCCCGCTGTTACGGCGAATGATTTCGAGCCCGAATTCCAGGTAGAGGTGAAAGACAAACCAGGCCTCGAAGCTATCATCAACAGCGAAGATAATTTCCTGGATATCTCATGGCTCTTCGGAGCAATTTACAGCGCTCAAGCTGTGTGCCGGATCGAGGTGCCGGAGGACGATGCTCTGGGAACCGGGTTTCTAATTGGTCCAGATTTGCTCCTTACCAATCATCACGTCTTGAAAAACGAGGACTATGTAAAACAAGCGACGCTGCGATTTGACTACCGAACTGACAGCTTAGGAGTCGTTATAAATCGCGGCCGAATTTTTAAGCTGCAACCGGGTTTTTATTATTGGAGTCCTGCAGAGGAGTTGGATTATGCGTTGGTCCGTGTGCAAGGCACGCCTCTGAAGCAAGATGACGTCGACAAGGACTTGTCTGTCATGGATTTAGTGCTGAAGGCAAAGCATCGAGGATACCTGGTGATGCAACCGGATTATGTAAAGAAACACGATCGCGTGAATATCATTCAACATCCCGACGCTCGGCCGATGAAAGCTGTTCTGACTCAAAACTATGTGGTAGATGATATGGCAAACACTCGGCTACATTACCTCGCCGATACGATGGGAGGATCGTCAGGTTCTCCGGTATTCAACCGGAAGTGGGAGGTCGTCGCTCTTCATCATAGTGGCAAGCCTTACCCGCCCGAAGTTGAGGCAAACGATTCGAAGGAACGGAAGACCCGCGTAAACGAAGGTATACCGATACGAGATATCATGGAGGATTTTAAGAAGCGAGATCTCGAGCGCTATTTGCCGCGTGAATAAGTTAAAACTCCGATTCAATCGACCGCCATATGGGCGCGTCATTTTGTTCGTACAAATTCGCCACGCAACTCGATCGGCTTACCGTCTGGTTTAATGAAAGTAAACTCCACGACGTGCTTGTTCTCGTCGATCATGGTGAACGCCATCCGCTTCACCAATCCGCCCTTCGTGCTACCAGCGACATCGATAAGATTGAACTCGCTCATCTTTCCATACGGCGTCATCTTCCCGTCGAAGCGAGCACGATTTCCGCCATCGCAGTAGTGCGTTGCGAGCAAGCGATCGCCATCCACGTAGAACATCGTGATCTCATGGTTCGGTGGATGCCCTCCATCTGTAGTCGCCTCATGCAGAATTGCGGTACCACTCGATGCGAGACGAATCGTGACGTTGATCGAAATGCCCATTATCGTACCTTGCCACGAGCCGGCCAGCTTTTTCATGTTGTCGAACGTCTTCTGCGCGTCCGATGGCTGAGACATCGTTTGAGCAACTGACGTCCCGCAGGCCATCGCCACCACAAGACATATTAGGAGTGCCGGCAGAATTTTAGCTTTCATTTGTTTCGTTCCTTTCGGTCTGAGTGACAACTTTTCAATCCGTGTTCGAGAGCCTATGGTCTTTGCGCTTCCAAGTCTCCACAGACTGTAATTAGGTTGTAAAAAGTTGTACCGAACCGAGTTGAAGGAAACTAACGTCTGCCACCGAAAACATATCCAACGTTGATTGTGGTGCGAAAAGTCGGTTCTCAAACCGTCAGTAATGGACCAAATAGTAATGCGTCAGTTTGAAATGTAACCAATTACGCCGAAGGCGTTTGCTAATTTCAGCCCTGGGAGCAGAATATTAAATGGTTATTGAACCCTGAAGGGGTTCGCCAATCGTCTAATCCTTTCAGGGTTCCTCGCTATCTGCAAAAAGTGTCCCAGGGTTCTCGCTGACGCTCCAACCCTAAGCTGAAATTAGCGAACGCCTTCGGCGTTCAGTGTAGTAAGAAGTTTTGCGAAGCTTTCTTGAGAACACGTTCACGCTTGTTGTTTGCTCGCTTCATACCGTTGTTTGTAACTGTTGAGGAGTTCGCAGAGTTCTTCGGGGGATTTGTTGAAGTGGTTTGGGATTCCGCGTTCCGGCTTGGTGATCCGTCGTTTGTCGCAGGTCTGGGAGTATTTGATCGCGATTAGTTTTGAGGTGGCTGGACCGGTGTGGACATAACCGACGTAGAACTCTTCAACATCGCTCCATGCCAGCTTCATTGAGCGCAATGGAGACTTCAGCTCGACGCCTGCGCGGTCGATGGTCAGTCTCAGGTTGCCGGGAATGAGCGTGGGCCAGACAAAGAGAAAGCTGACGGCGGAGATCATGATCACGACGATCGCCCAGCGGTCACCGTCCATTGCAAAAATGATCCCGACACCCAGAAACAGCGCGCAAGTTAGTGACAAAATTGCCGACTTTATCCGGTTACCTTCAAAGATGAGTCTCTCGTCGCTCATGGTTACTTTGCGAGTTTACCAGATCTAAAAAGGTGGCCAGTTGCCTGACCACCTTTAGTATTTAACTCAATCCAAACTCACGCGACGTCGAAGCGATCGAGGTTCATCACCCTGGTCCAGGCCGCGACGAAGTCGTTCACGAACTTCTCCTTCGAATCCGCACATGCATAGACTTCGGCAAGTGCCCGCAGCTCTGAATGCGAACCAAAGATCAGATCGACACGCGTGCTGGTCCAGTTCGGGTCGTTCGTCTTGCGGTCGTGGCCCTCGTACACGCCCGCCGCGCCGTTGGGTTGCCAGCGCGTGCGCATGTCCAGAAGGTTGACGAAGAAATCGTTCGTTAGCGTCTCGGGATTCTTCGTGAGTACGCCGTGCTTGGATCCGCCGGCGTTTGCACCCAGCACTCGCAGGCCGCCGATGAGCACCGTCATCTCCGGAGCTGTTAGTGTTAGCAACTGCGCGCGGTCGATCAACGCTTCCTCGGGCGCCATAAGCTGTTCGCCAGTGTAATAGTTGCGAAAGCCGTCAGCCGTTGGTTCGAGCGGCGCGAATGAATCCACGTCGGTCTGATCCTGTGAAGCGTCCATACGACCCGGCGTGAAGGGAACCTTCACGTCTTGACCCGCATCTTTCGCGGCCTTCTCAACTGCAGCGCATCCGCCGAGAACAATCAAGTCCGCGAGCGAAACCCGCTTGTTGAACTTGTTTTGAATGCCCTCGAGCTTTACGAGCACCGTGGCAAGCTGAGCCGGGTTGTTGACTTCCCAATTCTTCTGCGGCTCGAGACGAATTCGCGCACCGTTCGCGCCACCACGCTTGTCAGAGCCTCGGAAGGTCGATGCTGACGCCCAAGTAGTGGAGACGAGCTGCGAAACAGACAATCCCGAATCAATAATCTGCTTCTTCAGCGCCGCGATGTCTTCATCGTTGATCACTTCATGATCGACAGCGGGAATCGGGTCCTGCCAGATCAGCGTTTCCTTCGGCACGAGCGGACCGAGATAACGTTGGACTGGTCCCATGTCGCGGTGGGTGAGCTTAAACCACGCGCGCGCAAACGCATCTGCGAATTCATCTGGATGCTCTAAGAAGCGTCGCGAGATCTTTTCGTAAGCTGGATCAAACCTCAGAGAAAGATCCGTTGTGAGCATCGTCGGTACGCGCTTGATTGAAGTGTTATGAGGATCGGGAATCGTGGCGTCGGCACCTTTCGCGCGCCATTGATAGGCGCCGGCCGGGCTCTTCTCCAGTTCCCATTCATACTTGAAAAGATTTTCGAAGAAGTGGTTGCTCCACTTAGTCGGTGTCTGTGACCAGATAACTTCTGGACCACCCGTAATGGTGTCGGCGCCGAAGCCCGAGCCGTGCTTGCTTCGCCAGCCGAGGCCCTGGTCTTCGATCTGGGCGCCTTCCGGCTCAGCGCCTATGAATGATGGATCGCCGGCGCCATGAGTTTTGCCGAACGTGTGCCCTCCCGCAATCAGCGCGACGGTTTCCTCGTCGTTCATCGCCATGCGTGCAAATGTCTCGCGGATGTCGTGAGCCGCGGCAACCGGATCGGGTTTGCCATTTGGTCCTTCCGGATTGACGTAAATGAGGCCCATCTGGACCGCGCCGAGTGGCTTCTCAAGCTGGCGTTCGCCGCTGTATCGTTCGTCTCCGAGCCAAGTTCCTTCAGGTCCCCAGTAGAGCTCTTGTGGCTCCCAGGTGTCCGCGCGTCCGCCGCCAAAACCGAATGTCTTGAAGCCCATCGACTCGAGGGCGACATTACCGACAAGAACAAAGAGATCGGCCCAGGAGATTCTGCGACCATATTTCTGTTTGATGGGCCACAGGAGGCGACGCGCCTTGTCGAGGTTGGCATTGTCGGGCCAACTGTTGAGCGGTGCGAAGCGCTGTTGGCCACCACCGGCCCCGCCGCGGCCATCAGAAACACGATAGGTGCCGGCGCTGTGCCAGGCGAGACGAATGAACAGACCACCGTAATGGCCGAAGTCAGCAGGCCACCAGTCCTGGGAGTCAGTCATCAACGCGTGCAGATCTTTAATCACGGCATCGAGGTCGAGCTTATTAAACTCTGCCGTATAATTGAAATCGCCGCCCATCGGATCGGACAGCGAAGAATTTTGGCGAAGCGCGCTTAAGTCGAGGGAATTGGGCCACCAGTGTCGATTCGATATGCGAGTCTTCGCCCCACCAGTGAAAGGACATCCGTTAGAATCTTTGTTGTCTCCATTGCTTTCCATCTTTCACTTCCTTCCGTCTAATTACGTTGGCAAAAATTAATCAGGGAGACAGCTCGGCGCTGTTTGTAAGTCCGGATTCGCGAAATTGATTTTTCTTAGACTAATTCTAAGTGGAAGGAATGACAAGTTAACGAGGAACGGCGTTTGATCAATAGACTTCGCTGGCGGAAGTCTCTGCGAGCAGGCCTGACTGTCTCAGTAGATACAAACAGGCATCGCGGTAAGCACCGGTGTCGGGAGACTTGCGATCGACAACGTGATAACGGCCTTCTCGGTAACCTTCCATTATCCATTGCGCGCCGTCGAACATCAGGCTTTTCTCTTCGGTGGGCATTAACCAATACTCCGCGTACTCGAGGTGCAGCATGAACGCATCCCATTCGTTGTCGCAGAGTGAATGCGACCAGTAGAGATCAAATCTACCCGGGTCGTAACCGCCGCGGCCGTTGAGTCGCTTCACGACGACGAAGTGTTGTGCGCCGGCGCGCCACACGTGGATGGCGACGGGCTTATGGAAAGTTCTGAGCCAAAGGAAACGATAGCTTTCGTCTTCGTTTTCAAGTGCTGAGAGAGGCCGTTCGTTCATTGCTTCCAATTGGCGTGAGTACCAGCCATTTAGCAAACGCGCGAACCGGGGAGTTTCAGATAACGCTGCCGGTGAGAAGAATTCTGTTTGATCGGATGACTTGAGAACTCTGACTGAAAGACCCGGAAAGCAGGAACTTCTCTGCTCGGTTATGACGAAGTCAGGGACGACCAGGTCCGTTGTTCCGGAATACCGGTAAATCGCGGTCATAGTCACGCCGATTTCGAAGGTGACAAGCGCAATAGCAAGTTTGAGCAAGATTCGCGTCATTGACTTGACCATTTGACACGCATCACTGAAGAAATGTTCCGTGAAATAATCTCTGTGCAACCTCTGTGTCTCTGTGGTTGATGATTCCGAGTAAAACGACACCACAGAGACACAGAGGACACAGAGGTTGCACAGAGAAACCTCCGAAGCAGGACTTTTGGGGAAAGCCCTCGTTGAGTAGAATCCTGACCCTGATGAACACCTCCGTCACCTCGGCAACGAAACTAAAGCTTGCGCCACTGCTGTGCGCGAACTGTAATGCGCCCCTCGTTATAGTTGACGCTCCCTCACTCGTCTGTCGCTTTTGTGGCGTCGACAATGTTATGCCCCCGGTCTACCGTGAGGAGCTTCGCCTCGCGCGCGATTTGGATTCGGCAACACGTGACGCCGCTGCGCAATGGCTGCGGCTGGCCCACATCAAGACATCGCGGTTGTTGTTGATCTGCGCTGCGATTGCGCCGTTTGTGTTGATGACGGCCGGACTCACGATGCTCCTTATTACCTCCTTGTTGCGAGTGGTAAGTGGTCCTGCACTGCCAGCGTTACTGGTTTACGTTTGGCTGCCATTGATTCCGGTGCAACTATTAGCTGGAAACATCGCCATGAAGAATATTCTGGTGAGTGGTGCGACAAACGTTGGCGCTGCCTTCGCTGCAACTCCACCTTCAACTCCGGGCGAGCCGCCGAATTGCCGTCAGTGTGGTGCGCCACTCTCAGTTCAGCCCGATGATGTTCTGGTGCGTTGTGTTTTCTGCGGCGCCGAGAGCATCGTGAAACTGGACGCACCAGCGATGGCGACTTTGCGGAGGCGAGTCGCGTCAGCTCAATCAAGTCTCGCACAAGCAATGAGTGCGCTTACCAAACACGCCAAACTCGCCAGCCTCGAGACGCGGGGACGCACGTACGTCATTGCGGGCCTGCTGGTTTTACCCCTCATCTGGTCGCTCGTGGAATCGTGGAATTCGAGTTACTGGTCGTTGCTCATCGCCCTGGATGTGTTCGTCCTGGCTATGTGCGTGTTTTGGAATATACGTGAAGCGTTTCTTCCACCAGTCACGATTGAAGATCTCGATGCGTTAATTGAAGGCTCCAGCAACGATCGTGCTAAAGCTCAAGTACCCGGCACGCGCGGCTGGTACGACAACTCCTCAGACAAAGTGAACTATATTGTGCCGGCTTTTGTGACGCTGATCTTCATCGCGATTCAGATCATTGTCTTGAGAGCGAAAGAGTAAGCATTTGTGGTCGATTACGTGGCATAATCTGCCGCGAGAGGTGAAGATGTTATGGTTTCCTCAAGCCGCGTTATCGTCGCCGCTGTCCTCCTGATCTTTAGTTCCGCCGTTTCTTCGTCGCCGCAAACAACTCCCGAAAAATCCGCGACCGCGAGTATCAGTGGGAACGTCAAGATTAAGGATAAGCCCGTTGCCGGAGTCACGGTGTTCGCTGAAGAGCAAAATCCCCGCGGCTGGCGACAGAGATCAATCTTCCGCGGCACTACCGATCAAAACGGAAATTATCGAATCACAAACCTCTCTGCTGGAACGTATACGATCAGGCCCAGCGCTCCTTCTTTCGCACTCGAAGACGATGTTGCAAACAATGCCGTCGTAATTACTGAAGGCGAGTCTGTTGAAGACATCAATTTCTCGATGATCCCGGGTGGTGTGATCACTGGCAGGATTACGGATCAGGACGGTAAGCCAGTGATAGCAGAATATGTCAGCATCATGCCGGTCGATCCCGCGTCATATGTGAGCATGCGATTCGAGGATCACTTAAATACAGACGACCGCGGCATCTACCGAGCGTTTGGATTGCACCCGGGGAAATACAAGGTGTCAGTGGGCCAGAACGAGTCGCTTCCGGGTGAGCGCGCGTCTATTCATCGTCAGACTTATTATCCTTCCGTGACCGATGACGCGAAGGCGACTGTGATCGAAGTTACTGAAGGTAGCGAAACAGCGAACATCGATATCGTAGTTGGTCGCGCAGTTACGACCTTCAAAGTCAGCGGCCGAATTGTTAACGCTGAAACCGGAACGCCTGTGGTCCACATCAGGTATGGCATTTATCAAGGTCGTGGTGATCATGGCGGCGCCAGCCGCGTCGGCGAGGATTACACGAACGCTAACGGCGAGTTTAGATTAGAGAATGTTCTTCCGGGAAAATACGCCGTGTTCGTCGTTCCGGGCGAGAGCGGCGTTCGCGGAGATCAGGTCGCTTTTGAAGTTGTGGATCGTGATGTAACTGACCTCGTGATCAAAGCCGGGAAGGCAGCTACGGTTTCAGGTGTCGTGGCATTCGAAGACGGGGAGGAACCGAAGTCAGTTTTTAAATACAATGAGTTTTTCATCAGCGGCTGGGCTGATGCGGGCCAACGGCAGTTCTCGGGCGCCTCTTCTCAATCTGTTAGGCCCGATGGAAGTTTCAAGATCGGCGACTTGCGAAAGGGGAGAGTACGGTTTTTCTTTGCTTCGCCGACACGACCCCAACAGATCCAACTTGTGCGCGTCGAGCGCGATGGTGTCGTTCAGCCTGAAGGTTTAATCCTCAAGGATGGAGAGCAGGTGACTGGCGTGCGACTCATCGTCAAGGTGCTCACCGGTGCGATTCATGGACAGATCAAATTTGAAGGCGATGAAGTGCCGGCTTCACGCATGAGTGTTTGGCTCACTTATCTTGGCGACCGGCAGGGCGAATCGTTCTCGACAGGAAATTCGCCGCAACTAGACTCGCGCAAACGTTTCACGATTGAGGGTCTTGCCGCAGGTACGTATGAAGTAAACGTAGCGCTGTTTGCGGGAAGTGGGCAGTACACGCAAACATTATTCAAGCAGCAGGTGACGGTTATTGATAACGCCGCGAGCGATGTGACGATAACGATCAAAACCAAGCCGTAGCTGTCTCTGCGTAGTCTCTGCGACCTCTGCGGCTCTGCGGTGAAAGAAAACGAAAAAAGCATGTAAACCGCAGAGGCGCAGAGGTCGCAGAGACTACGCAGAGTTGAATCTGGCCGTCAGCCGGTTCTATTTTTGTTGAATCGTTACGCCGACTGGCGCATACTGCGTCGGGGAAGACGCCCTCTCCTAATTTCGACTCCCAGCTTGATACTTAGACCACGTAAAGTGGCGGAGGCACATGAAGATCTTTTTGCTTCTTTCGCTTCTCCTAAGTCTACTTGTTCCTTTTCAAGGACCAGTGGTGACTTCGGATTCTGCCCCACTGAGTGTGGCGAATTTCAAATGGGCGCGCGCGCGACGCAACGTTGATACGCCGCCGGTCGACGGTGATGCTCCGGCGCGGGCAATGATTCCACAGAACCGAAACTTCGCGCGCAATGCGAGAATCAACGATCCGCAGGGAGTCAGAGATCCAAACGGCGACACGATCGATGGTCGTAGCGCGGCAATGGAAAAGAGCGTCGCCGAAGCACGCGCGCCTAAATCGAAGCCGATGGACGGTTACGCTTATCGCATTAAAGTGCAAAACCCGACGACGAAAGTTGTTGAGATCGTCTTTTGGGAATACCAGTTTCACGATCCTGCCAACCCCGACCTCGTCGCGCGTAGACAGTTTCTCTGCGGCGTGAACATTCCGGCAGGAAAGGGAAAAGATCTCGAAGGGTTCAGTCTCTCTGGTCCAAGCGAGGTCGTCAACGTGAACACGCTCAACGCCGGTTTTAAGGAAGATGTTTTGATCAACCGGGTGGAATATTCAGACGGTTCAATCTGGCAAAGAAAAGCCTGGAATCTTGCGGAGGTGAAGGGTAACTACGAGCGCGTGCTGCGCGAACCGTGGGTGCCGGGAATGTGCAAGGGACTTTAGGCAATGGAAGTAGTTGCGACCAAGAAACCAAGAGTTCTCATCATCGACGATGAAGAACAGATCAGAAGTCTGCTGATCGATGTACTGAGCGACTCCTATCAGTGTTCAGACGCAGGATCGGCAGAAGAAGCATTAGCTGCGCTCGCTAACACCAACTTCGACCTCGTAATCAGCGACATCGACATGGGCGGCATGAGTGGGCTCGAGCTCGTCCCACACGTCCATTCGCTTTGGCCGGACACGGTCGTGGTGATGGTCAGCGGTAACCAGGACATTGAGTTCGCGATCCGCGCGCTGCGAGTCGGTGCTTTTGATTACATCAGCAAGCCGCTCGACTTGCGGCACGTTGAGGCTTCAGTTGAACGAGCGCTCAACCACTGCAACGTGCTGAAGGAGAATCGCCGTTACAAAGAACAGCTCGAAATTCTTTTGCAGCAACGCACTGCGCAAGTCGACTGGCTCGCGTATTACGACACTGTCACAAAACTTCCGAATCGCGCGCTCTTTGAAGATCGTCTGACGCAGGCTTGCTCGATCGCGAAAGCTTCGGAGCAGTCGTTGGGCGTGCTGTTTATCTCGCTCGATCAGTTCAAGAAAGTTAACGACTCGCTGGGCCATGGTCCGGGAGACGTACTGTTGCGTGAGTTTGCAGAGCGTTTGCAGAGCTGCATCGGCAAGTCAGACACGGTGGCGAGATTTGGCAGCGACGAGTTTGCGCTCCTGCGCACGCAGATCGACGGCACCGAAGACGTGATCGACACGATCACAGCGCTGTCGCAGGTGTTGAAGTTTTCTTTCGACTTGCCGGGGCATGAATTGTTTGCGACTGCGAGCGTCGGAGTCAGCTTGTTTCCGTTGGATGGTGAGGATTGTCAGACGCTGCTGAAGAACGCGGGCGCGGCACTCTACAAAGCGAAGAAATCGGGCGGCGCGAATTACCAGTTCTTCACCGCCGACATGCACGACCTGGCCACGAGACGTTTGGCGCTCGAGAGTAGTTTGCGACGCGCCATTCAGCACGAAGAGTTTTTGCTCCATTACCAGCCGCGCGTGTCAGTCGACTCACTGGCGATCACGGGTCTCGAAGCGCTCGTGCGCTGGCAACATCCGCAGCTCGGACTGATTTCACCTTCTGAGTTCATTCCGCTCGCTGAAGATACGGGACTGATCGTGCCAATCGGTGAGTGGGTTTTGCGCACTGCTTGTTTGCAAGGCCAGCGCTGGCGCGATCAGGGATTTGCGCCGATTCAGATCGGCGTCAACATCTCTGCGCGACAGTTTCACGAGCAGGATCTGACGCAGACCGTGATCAGGATTCTCGAAGAGACTGGTTGGTCGCCGAAGTATCTCGAGTTGGAGCTGACGGAAAGCTCCATCATGCAGGATGCGGAGTTTGCGGCTGATATGTTGACGCGTCTGAAGAACATGGGTGTCAACATCTCAATCGATGATTTCGGGACAGGCTTCTCGTCGCTGGGTTCGCTGAAGCGATTGCCGATCGACGCTTTGAAAATCGATCAGTCGTTTGTCAGGGATGCGACCACCGATCCGGATGATGCTGCGCTCGTCATGGCGATCATCACGCTCGCACACAACCTGCGTTTGAGAGTTGTCGCCGAGGGTGTTGAGACTGAAGACCAGCTAAGGTTTTTACAGTTGCTGCGCTGTGACGAGATACAGGGATACTTCTTCAGTAAACCCCTGCCCGCTGATAAGCTCGTCTCCTTATTCGATTCCAGTTCAGAAACGTTCGAGGAATTTGAGCGAGACAGTTCTCACTGAAGTTTTCACGCAAAGGCGCAAAGAACGCAAAGACGCAAAGGCTAATTTGACCCGCCTTAGCGTCTTTGCGTTCTTTGCGCCTTTGCGTGGGCAGTTCTTAGTTTTGGTACTCGAATCGTGCGACGTCTGATTCGCCGAGGATCACTGTGTCGCCTGGATTCAGTGGCGTCTCAGTAACCCGCGATGATCTCGGATCGTTGACGAACGTGCCGTTGCGCGAGTTCTGATCCTCGATCACGACCCGTCCATTCTTGACTCCGATCCACACGTGGCGTTTCGAGATCCTCGGATCGCCGATCACGATCTGCGACGAGCCACCGTCGCGTCCGATGAAATCACCGGCGGCTTTGATCTCGAACCGTTGCCCTGACAGCGGTCCGGAAACGAAGTGGATCGATCCGTAGCTCGGCGGAAACGCGTTGTCGTCAGCAGTGAGCGCGACTGTTCGCGAGAGATCGACAGTCATACCATGATCGGCACCCATGATATGCGGTGCTGGTGCCGGAGGCGGCGGCGCAGGTGACGGCGAATGCGCCCTCGCTACAGCCGGAGATGGAGAAGGTGTGGGCGTGTGATGCCTGCCACCGTCCGCAGCCGGTCCACTAGCTGGGCCAAATCCTTCCTTCTTGCCTTTCTTGCGTTTCTTGGCAATCACGACGCCGGCGATGCCCACGATCAGCAGGAACAACAACACCAGCACAACAGCTACGATAACGATCACGATCCAAACCGGAAAGGCGGATTTTTCCTTGCCTTCAGCCTTTGCCTGCTGGCTACTCTGAATCAGCCGATCGACTTCGGAATGCTGCGGGAACAGTCTCTTTACTTCTTCGAACTTCGGAATCGCCGACGAGTAATACTGATCCCAGTAATAACCCAGGCCCTCACGGTAGAAGTTGTCAGTCGGACCTAGATCGTTCGTTGCGCCTGCGCTCTTCACGTATTCCATCACCGTGTTTGAAGGCACGATGAATGAGAATCCCGAAACTTCCTGACCATTCACCGTGTCGCCGCGGAACGTGAGCAAGCCGATGACTTCGTTGGAATCGTTCAGTACCGGTCCGCCGGAGTTTCCGTGTGTCGCGGCGGTGTTCGTTTGCAGAATCGGGGCGCCACTTGTGGCAGTTTTCTTGGCGGAGATCTTGCCGTCGTTGATCGTTGCTTCAAGCGATGACTTGCTGCTGAGCAATCCGGAGTTGAACGTGTCAGCCGCGCCGGGGTAACCGATAACGGTCACGTGATCCTGTAGCTGAACTTTTTCCGAATCCGCGAGTTTGAGCACCGGCGCGTTCTTCACCTCAATCTTGATGACGGAGACGTCTTTGCCCTGATCGTTGCTCTCGCCGGTGGGCGCGCCGTATTGCTTGATCTCGAATGGATAAGCACTGCCATCGGGAATAATCACATGATGAAACAGTTGGAAGCTTTGTAAGGTGCTGTGCTCGTCGACAAAGTTAGCGATGCTACGCGGCTCCTTGTTATATTGCTTAGCGAGCTGATTCACCAGTTGCCAGAAGAGCGCCTGTTTGGCTTTCTCCTCGCCGTCGTGTGTCATCGAGACGACGTGAGCATTCGTGGCGATGTAGCCGTTGGAGCTGATGAAGAAGCCGGAGCCGAGTGAGATTACCGACAGGTCAAACGACTGTCCCTGATAGCCCGGAATTTGAAACCAGATTTTTCCAGCGGCGCCGTCGATGATGCGCACCACCGCCGGCTTGGCGTACATCGCGAGGCGTTCGCCGTCTGATACGGCATGCACGACGTATGCAGGTTGCGTAGGAAGCAGTGTGACGAGAACAAAAAAAGCGCCTGTTGCAATAAATAGCAGTCTGCGCATAGAGAAGGCTCCTTGGGGATGTTTATTGGCAATCAAGATGTCGTCTCAAACAGTGAACGGCCTTGAAGAAGATTCAAAGTGGCAGCTCTGAACAGAGTAAGTGTGCTTCTAAAGGAATTCCGAACGAAAGTCAATGGAAAACACGTTCTGTATGCTATTTGAACGTCCATGACGTGCTAGTATTACGCTTCCCCCGAAACAATCCGGCACGTTGCTTGCTCAATTGCGAGTAAGCTTTGCTCTTTAGGAGGAGATTAATAGTGACGAACAAAATTTGCCTTTTTACGATACCGTTGATCGCAGCGCTTGGCGTCGGTTGCGCAACTAACCAGGATGCCAACGTTAACTCGACAGCTAACCAGGCTCAGGCTACCACGTCACCCGGCCCTGACAATTCCGAGATCGCTACGACCGTCAATGCTGACGGCACTCGTACAGAAACGCGTACTTTCAAGGACAATCGGCGCATCTCTAAAGTAACCGTGACGACTCGCAACGGCGTGAAGACCGTCAAGGTTACGTCAAAGAGTGGCGAAGAAAAAGTAGTGGACACGACTGAAGACGTGCTTCACGCGACCGGCGACAAAGTTGCCGATGCTGCAGGGTTTGTAGCTGATAAGACTAAGGACGCAGTCAGTGAAGCGGGCGACAAGGCCGAAGACGCGAAAGACAAGACGGTAGATACGACCAAGAAGGTTGGCGAGAAGACCGCCGATACCAGCAAGAAGGTCGGTGAAAAAGCTGTCGACACCAGCAAGACTGTTGGTGAGAAGAGCGTAGAAGGCGCTAAGAAAGTCGGCAGTGCGACCGCCGAAGGCGCAAAGAAAGCCGGCAAGGCAGTGAAGAAAGTTATTCCTTAAGTATCAGGATCTGGCTTAGCTAAGGAACGGGCAGCTCCAGCAACGAGCTGCCCGTTTTGCATTTATGCCGAGCATCCTCTTTGAATCATGCCGAGCCCGCAAACGGATTGAAACTCCTCTGCTAGAGATTGCACGCGAATTGGATCAACTCCAAGTCACCTTGGTCCTAGACCATTTGACAAACTCCTACAAAACAACTTAGGATGCCGACCTCTCGAATGCCCACAGTCGCTGTGTTAAGTTCTTCTCCTCGACACCTCAGCGATTAGCGAGTCCCTGACGATCCCAACATCATTGCGCCGGTTCCTGTCGATCTGCGCTGTACACAAACACCTTTGCACTATGAGGCGCCTTTTTACGCCTCGAGATAGGACCAGTATGTCAAATAAGAAAGTTTTCCTGGCTGCGCTCACAGTTGTGGCAGCCACTGCTTTAACTGTTCCGTTTACCGGTCGCACTGCGAGCATCCGATCATCAGTAGAACGAAATGCGACGAAGGTGGAATCCAGTCCCGTAGCAACTGTTTCGACGGACGACGACGTGCCGCAAGTAATCTCTTTGCAAGTCACGCCCTCCGGTTTCGAACCTCTCGAGACGATTGCTCCTAAAGGTAAGTTTCTGATCCTTCTGCAGAATCGCACCGGACGACGCGATCTCAACTTCTGGCTCGCGCGAGAAAACGAAGGGCGAGTGGCAGAATCGAAAGCTGAAAACCGCGACTGGAAAGCACAGGTCCAACTCGGACCCGGGACCTACATCATCGGCGAAACCAATCATCCCGAATGGCAGTCAATCGTTCGCGTGACGAACTAAGCGCGCGCCGATCGCAGTTTCAATAACAACACTCTCATTTAATAAGAGGCTCATTATGAATTCGACCTTTTCTTTTTCCCGCATCATTCGCTCGCTTACTATTGCATTATCTTTGCTGCTGTTCGCGTGCGCCACTGTCTTAGCGCAACAACAGGCTACCGACGGCACGACGCCGCTCGGGCTCTCACCCGGAGCTCCGGCCGGCTCCTATCCGCTCAGTGATTTCGAGGATGTAAACCTCTTTAATGGCACGCTGAATTTCTCGCTGCCATTGCTCAAAGTCGAAGGCAGAAGTGAGGCTGGGTATTCACTAATGCTGCGGGTCGATCATAAATGGCTGGTGCAGAAGGAACAATACGACCAGCAACCTCCCATTAACATTTATACGCCGATGCCAGGCTGGTGGACCGATACGGGCTGGGCGCAAGTCTACAGCATGGGTCGGGTGGAAACGCGTCAGGGAGGCAGCCGCGACTTTGTGCTTGGCTCGGGCGGGTGTGGCTACATCCACCGCCAGACCCTCACGCGATTGACATTCATTGCGCCTGACGGCACCGAGTATGAGTTGCGCGATCAGGCGACAAACGGTCAACCAGTCCTCGCCACCTGTACCGCCTACAACCGCGGCACCGTTTTCGTGACCGCCGACAGTACTGCCGCGACCTTCATCTCCGATACAAATATCTTTGATTATCAATACGATAATCCCGGCGATGTTCCGCCATCAGGGTACATGATGCTGCGCAACGGCACGCGCTATCGTGTCGATGGCGGCAAAGTGACGTGGATGCGCGATCGCAACGGCAACAAGCTGACGTTTACTTATGACATTTATCAGCGCATGACCTCAGTGACTGACTCGCTGAACCGGCAAGTGACGATCAATTACGATGCAGGTAGCGGCGCGTACCAGGAGATCACTTACAAGGGCTTTGGCGGCGCCACGCGCAGTCTGAAAGTTTACTTTGCTCAGCTCTCAACTGTGTTGCGCAGTGACTTCACCATGCTGACCACGTACCAGATGTTTCCGGAATTGAATGGGTCCGGCAACGGTTATCACAACCCTTCAGTGGTGAGCGCGGTTGAGCTGCCAAACGGAAAGCAATACCAGTTTCGCTATAACAGCTACGCCGAGTTAACGCGGGTGGTGCTACCGACCGGCGGAGCCATCGAGTATGACTACGCCACCGGTTTGACTGATACCGGGAGCGTTATCAGTATCACGGGGGAGAAACATGTCTATCGCCGCGTGATTGAGCGGCGTGTCTATCCGGATGGCGGCAGTGGCAGTGGTTTCGCCAGCCGCATGACCTACAGCCGGCCTGAGACCAGCACGACCAACGCGGGCTACGTGACCACCGATCAATACAACGCCAGTGGCACGTTATTAACGCGCTCGATCCATTACTTTTACGGTAGTCCGCGGGCTTCATTCTTCAAGCAGCCCACCGAATATCCGGCCTGGACTGACGGACGTGAGTATAAGACAGAAACGTTTGCCGCTAATGGCACCACGCTGCTGCGCCGTGTAGAAAACACTTTCCAGCAGCGCGCCACGGTGAGCTGGTGGACCGGAGGCGCCGCGACTGAGCCACCAAACGATGTTCGTATAGCTGAGACTGTTACCACGCTCGCGGATAGTAATCAGATTTCCAAGCAAGCGTTTGGCTATGACGACAGCGTTCCCTTCAACAACCAGAACAATGTGAAGGAATACGATTACGGTGCGGGCGCAGTTGGACCACTGCTGCGTGAGACGCGCACCACTTACCAGACGAGCTCGACTTACACGGGGACCAGTGTCCATATCCGTAATCTACCAACACAGGTCTCGGTCTACGACGGTGGTGGGACTGAGCGAGCCCGCACCACTTATGAATATGACAATTACGTCACCGATACGAGCCATGCGCTGCTGACTGATCGGTCGAGTATCAGCGGCTTGGATGCGGCCTTCACTACCGCTTACACGACGCGCGGGAACCCGACCGGCACGACGCAGTACTTGTTGTCAGCCGGCGCTGTCACCGGCTCGCTCTCGTCGTATTCGCAATACGACATCGCCGGCAATGTAACTAAAATTATCGATGGGCGCGGCTACGCCACGGAGCTTAATTACGCCGACTGCTTTGGCGCACCGAATGGCGAAGCGCGCACCACGTCTGCGCCCACTGAACTCGCGGGTCTTTCCAGTTATGCGTATGTCACTTCAATCAAGAACCCGCTGAATCACTGGACTTACGGTCAGTTTGACTTTTACCTGGGCGCGCCGGTCGATGGCGAAGATGCAAATGGCGTGGTTGCCAGTGGTACTTATAACGACAGTCTCGACCGGCCCACGCAGATCAGGCGCGCCGCGGGAACCAGTATTACCAACCAGACTACCTTCAGTTACGACGATACCAATCGAATTATCACCACCTCGAGCGATCGCGACACTAATAACGATAATGTGCTGGTCAACTCGATCTTCTATGACCAGATGGGCCGTACCAAAGAGACGCGGCAGTATACGGGCGGCACCAACTACATTGCGGTTCAATCGGAATATGACGCACTGGGCCGGTTGTACAGAACTTCCTATCCATTCGGAACGGGCGAGACCACTGTATGGACCACGACTGCCTTCGATGCGCTAAGTCGGGTGATTTCCGTCACCACTCCTGATAGCGCAGCGGTTAGCAGCAGTTACAGTGGCAACAGCGTGACGGTCACCGATCCGGCGAGCAAGGTGCGTAAGAGTGTGACTGACGCGCTGGGACGCTTGATTGAAGCTTACGAAGATCCAAATCCAAATGGACTGAATTACCAGACCAGCTATAGCTACGACGCTCTGGACAATCTGGTGAAAGTCACGCAGGGCAGCCAGCAGCGCTTCTTCATGTACGACTCGTTGAAACGCCTGATCCGCGCCGATAATCCGGAACAGGAGACACTGAGCGCGCTTAGTATCACTGATCCGGTCACGAGTCATAGCAACTGGACGGCCAAATATGAGTACGACAATAACGGCAATCTCGCTTTCAAGACTGATGCGCGCGGCGTAGTCACTGAAAATAGATACGATGCACTTAACCGGCTAGATACCGTGCTGTATCGCATCAACGGCCAGCCCGATCCAAACACCGGGGACATCCAGTATGTATACGACAACGCCACCTATGGCAAAGGACGTTTGTGGCTGACTTATCGCTGGGGAGCGAAACCGTCGCACACGTCCGTCGGCGAGTATGATGCGATGGGCCGTGTGAAGCAGTTATGGAACTTGTTCGGTGACGGGCAGGGTGGTTGGTCAGCAGGTTACGGAGTCACTCGTAACTACAATCTCGCGGGACAAGTTGCCTCGCAGACTTATCCTTCCGGCCGGACGGTCAATTATTCCTACGATTCAGCCGGACGCACCACCGGTTTTACCGGCAACTTAGGTGATGGAACCACGCGCAGTTATGCGTCGTCATTCGTTTACAACGCCCGCAGTCAAGTGACACAGGAATTATTCGGGACGCAAACCCCGCTCTATCACAAGCTGCAATACAATGTTCGCGGTCAACTGTGGGACGTGCGCGTCTCGACTAATAACGACGTTAACGGCAGCTCGAATCGCGGCGGGTTACAGTATTTTTACGAGGGCAATTTAGGTTACGGCACCAGCGGTCCCGACAACAACGGGAATGTGCTCTTTGCGAACACCTACTCGCCCGAGGACGAAAACGACGTTCATTGGGCCATTACCCGGCAACGCTATAACTACGATTCGTTAAATCGGCTGAAGTCAGTAACGGAGTACTTCGTCAATTATAACCATGCGGAGTCGCAGCAGTCGGTGCAGACTTACGATTACGATCGCTGGGGCAATCGCACCATCAACACCGCCCAAACGTCAGGCACCTGGATCAACAACACGGCGTTTGAAGTCGAAACCGCACGGAACCGCTTGTATTCGCCCGGCGATCTGGCACTCTCCGACAGTCAACGAAGAATCAGGTACGACCAGGCCGGCAATCAGACGAAAGATACTTATACCGGCTCGGGCACCGCGACCTTCGATGGTGACAATCACATCGTTGCCATTCAGGACAAGTTTGGCGGTTCCTCCATCTATACCTACAACGCGAACTCGCAACGCGTTAGGCGCAGGATCAACAATCAGGAGACTTGGGATATCTACGGCATCGATGGCGAGCTGGTGGCGGAGTATGCAGCTAATGCCGCCGTGGGCGCGCCGCAGAAGGAGTACGGCTATCGCGACGGCCAATTGCTCGTGACAGCGTCTGCGCCTAATCGTGTGAACGTCGCCCTGAGTACAAACGGGGCGACGGCATCAGCCCAGAACTATACCCAAGACGGAGTTTTTGCTGGCTATCATTTCTATCCGTCGTCTGCGATAGACGGACAACGCTATGGTCACTTAATCGCAGGCGGCGGGGATATAAACGGCTTCTGGCGAGACGAACATGGGCTGCCAAGCTGGTTGGAAGTAAATTTTAATGCAAGTAAAACAATCGACGAGATCGATGTCTTCACTGTACCCGAGTGCCCCGCCTGTTTGAATCAAGCTGATCCTTCGCCGACCCAAACGTTCAGTCAATATGGAGTGACAGGTTTTGAAGTGCAATACTGGACGGGCAGTAGTTGGGCCACTGTGCCCGGCGGTTCGATTAGCAGCAACAATCTAGTTTGGCGCAAGCTCACCTTCACGGCCATTACAACTTCTAAGATCCGGGTCATGGTAACAGCTGCCGCCACAGACGGCGTGGCAAGAATTGCTGAAATTGAAGCATGGACAACTAGTTCAAGTAACAATGCGACAGTCAACTGGTTGGTCCCGGACCACCTCGGCACACCACGCATCATCCTGGACCAGACCGGCTCATTCGCGAATGTGAAACGCCACGATTATCTACCCTTCGGCGAAGAACTCCCCGCCGGCACCGGCGGCCGCACCGCGGCGATGGGCTATGTGGCGGGCGACGGCGTAAGGCAACAGTTCACCTCGAAGGAACGAGATTTTGAGACCGGGCTCGACTATTTCCTGGCCAGATACTACTCATCGAATCAAGGACGTTTTATAAGTCCTGATGAGTTTAGTGGCGGACCAGACGAAGTGTTTTCCTTCGCCAGTCAGGCCTCATCAAATCCGACTTTCTATTCAGACTTGACGAATCCCCAGTCTCTGAATAAGTATCAATACTCTTACAATAGCCCTCTCAAGTATGTTGATCCGGATGGGCATGATGCGCTCTACGTCGTAAACAAGGATACTGGCGAAACAACTATTGTGATCCCAGTTCACTTCACTGGAGCAAATGCAACTAAAGGACTCATTGCCGATATCGTAAATCGGGCAGCTAACTTAGACACCGGCGGTTCGGGAGTGAAGGTTCAGATTGTTCCCACGGACAAACCAATAAACGGTGTTCTTAATACTTTAGATTTAAGTCAGGGACTAGACTACAAGCACTACTATGCCGGCGAAGGGGCAAATAAGGTCGGTGGCAACAAGGGCCACATAAATACTAATGGTGTAGGACAAGGTGGCGCCGCAACTCATGAGACCCTGCATTTTGCTGGCCTCAAAGATCGTTATGATGAGAAACTCCGCGATCCAAAGCGTGGGCGACGTGCCAAACCCGACAAAGGGTATGAGAACAACATCATGGCTACAAGCGGAGGAACAAAGCTAACTGCTGACCAGATCAAAGAAGCGCGTAAGAACAGTTCCACGAAAAAGTGCACCGTAGAAAAGGGAGTTACCAAATGCAAATAAATGCAATAGCATTGATTTTAGTCTGTCTTGTTTCTGTATTTCAGACAAGTAGTCCCCTTAAGCCAGGTCAGACGCTGGTTGAGGTGTGGTGCGGGGGTGATGATAATTTAACTCAAGGTGTGTGTCATGCTGTTTACAATGAATGCGCGGCATCTCCGGATTTCGTCATGAGCAGCGACGAAACGCCAGGAACTCTGATAGTACGCATACCTACCAATGTTGATTGGAAAGAGGAGCGAGGCAGGACCAGAGTGTTTTATAAGGTGGAGTTCAAATCGACTAATGGTAAAAAACTGGGAACAAAGAAAGGTTCGTGCTGGGAAACCGAACCTGGAACGTGTGCGGCTCAGATTATGAAACAGGCAAAGATTGTGGCTCGCAAACTGAACACGAATCATTAATTGAGGATGAGGAGTGCGACCAGTGTTGCACGCTGACCTCACCAGAACTCACTTGACACCGATGCTGCTCCGGAAGAGCTGCCGAGCGAACGACGCAACTAATCCCGGGAGAATAGACTGGGACAATTAGCCAACTGCATAAGAATAATCCAGTCGATTGCCCTTGTGTGCCTCTTTGTGGCTATACTACCCGCGGCAAGGAGGACGACTATGGCTGACACTTCAAGGTTTGCGATCATTTGTCCCTGCTGCGAAGCAACACTGACGATTGATGCGCAAACCGGCGCCATTCTTACGCACGAGGAAAAGGCAAAACCGCTCGCTTCGTTTGACGAGATGGTCAAAGGACTCGACAAGCAAAAGCAGATGCGCGAGCAGATCTTTGCGCAGGAGCTGAGCTCGATGAAGGATCGCGACCGCATCCTCGAAGAAAAGTTTCAGGAAGCAATGAAACGCGCGGAGAAAGACAAAGACAAGCCTTACCGAAATCCCCTGGACCTCGATTAAACCTTTCGGAGAACACTTGATGGTTCGTACTTCAATTCGACTTCTTCTCGGTGCTTTTCTCCTCGCCAGTCTTCAGTTAACCGGGTTCGCACAAACCCGGATGCCACAACTCAAATTTACCGATCGCACGCTCGCGAACGGCATGCGCGTGCTGGCCGCTCCCGATTCGTCCAGCCCGACGGTCGCCATACAGGTTTGGTATCACGTCGGCTCGAAGGACGATCCGCTGAATCGCAGCGGCTTCGCGCATCTCTTCGAGCACATCATGTTCAAGAGCACGAAGAACATGAAGTCGGAGATGATGGATCGGCTGACGGAAGACGTCGGCGGCTTCAATAACGCATTCACTAACGATGACGTTACTGTTTACTTCGAAGTCGTGCCGTCGAATTATCTCGAGACGCTGCTGTGGGCTGAGGCCGATCGGCTCTCCGGACTCAACGTCGACGATGCAAACTTCAAGTCGGAACGCGACGTGGTGAAGGAAGAATACCGGCAGGGTGTGCTCGCACCGCCGTACGGTCGCTTCGAGTACCTGATGCAGGAGAAATCATTTCTCGAACATCCGTACAAGCGACCAACCATCGGCAGCATCGAAGATCTCGATGCCGCATCGTTGAAAGACGTTCAGGAGTTTCACGCAACTTACTACCGGCCGGACAATGCGACGCTCGTGGTTGTCGGCGACTTCGATCCGAAGCAGCTCGATGCCTGGATTGATAAGTATCTTGCTCCGATTGCCAAGCCGTCGCGTCCGCTGCCGCGCGTGCAGGTGAAGGAGCCGCCGCGTAAGAGTGAGATTCGTTTGACGGAGTATGGCCCCAACGATCTGCCCGCGGTTGGGTTCACTTACTTGACGCCACGGCAGGCTGATGCCGACCAGGATGCGTTGCGTGTCGCTGATGTGATTCTTTCGGGTGGCGAATCGTCGCGGCTTTATCACTCGCTGGTTTACACGCAGCAGCTCGCGGCGGAAGTGAATTCGAGCGCCGAGACGCGTGAAGATGCGAGCTTGTTTGTGTTGACTGCGGTGTTATCGGAAGGGAAGAAAGTCGAAGACGTCGAGAAAGCGATGCTGGCTGAGATCAAGAACTTGCAGGACACGCAAGTCTCCGCTGCTGAGTTAGACAAAGCGAAGAACCAGCTCATCACGAACCAGCTACGCCAGCGTGAGACCAGCAACGGCAAGGCACTCGCGCTCGGTGAGGCGGCGGTGTTAATCGGAGATGTGGCGCGCGTCAATACCGATCTCGAACGACTGCAAGCCGTCACGGCGGCTGATATTCAACGTGTGATGAAGAAGTATTTTGCTGACACGAATCGTTTGGTGTTGTACTACCTGCCGGAAGCGTCGAAGAAGAGCGGGGAGGGCAAGTAGATGATGACCTGTTTGAAGAAATTTCTCACGGGGCGGCGCCACGGCGCGGCGCTTTCCTTTGCGCCGCTGCGCCGCTGCGTGGGCATGCTTTTTTTGGCCGCGCTCCTTACGCTTTCGGTTGGAGTTCACGCGCAAACACCGCAAGCCACGCCACCACCTCCGGCGCCGCCGCGCTCCGGCGTGTTTCCGAAACCAGTCGAAGAAACACTTCCTAATGGGCTGCGTGTGATCGTCGTCGAGCGTCGCGAGACGCCGCTCGTTTCCGCGCAACTACTGATAAAAAACGGCAGTGAAGTCGATCCGAATGAGCTTGCTGGTCTCGCCGACATGACCGCGAACCTGCTCACGAAAGGCACGCAGACGCGCGATGCGACGAAGATCGCGCAGGAAGTCGAAAGCCTCGGTGCATCACTCGACTCAGGCGCGCGCTGGGATTCGTCGTTCGCAAGCGTGAGCGGGATGTCGTCGAAGTTGCCGCAGGCGATGGAGATCCTCGCGGATGTCGTGCGCCGTCCGACGTTCAAGAGTGAAGAAGTTGAACGATTGCGGCAACAGTATCTCGACAACGTAACGCTTGCGCTCGGCGATCCGGGAACGATCGCGCGCTTTGTAGCTGCGCGTGTCGTGTTTGGTGATAGTCCATACGGTCATCCGGTCAGTGGGACAACCGAGTCGCTCACTCGGATCAGTGCAGCCGACATCGCGAAGATGCACTCGCGATATTATCGTCCCGACAATGCGATTCTCGTGATCGGCGGCGACATCAGCGGGAAAGAGGGTATCGCGCTCGCCACGAAATATTTTGGTGACTGGCAGAAGCCGAGCACGCCGATGCCGTCGTTGAGTGCGGCGATGGAGGGCGCGGGCAGTAAAGCTGGTCGAGTGGTTGTGATCGACAAACCGGATGCAGGTCAGGCTGCGGTTTTCCTGGCGCGCACCGGCATCAATCGAAAAGATCCGGATTACTTTCGTGGCATCGTTTCAAATTCGGTGCTGAGTGGTTATTCGGGCCGGCTGAACCAGGAAATTCGCATCAAGCGCGGGTTGAGTTACGGCGCAGGCAGCCAACTCGACACGCGACGCGATGTTGGACCATTCGTCGCGTCGGCGCAGACAAAGAATGAGTCAGGCGCGCAGGTGGCGGATCTGTTATTGGGTGAGATTAGTCGTCTGTCGTCAGCGCCGCCCGCGGATGCGGAGCTAATGCCGCGAAAGGCTGTTTTGATTGGAGGCTTTTCGCGAAACCTAGAGACTGCGAGTGGTTTGGTGGGCCAGGTCGGTTCGCTGGCGTTGTATGGTCTGGGTTTGGATGAGATCAATCGTTACATCAACAACGTGCAGGCGGTGAGCACTGCCGACATTCAGAAGTTTGCAGGGACGCGGCTGGATGCGAAGACCAGTAACATTATCATCGTCGGCAATGCGAAAGCGTTCCTTCCCGAATTGAAGAAGAAGTATGATGTTGAAGTGATACCGATCACGGAGCTGGATCTAAATACCGCGCTGTTAAAGAAAAAGCAGCCACAAGGATAAAGACGCCATGACGAAATTCACGATCTTTATTCTCTCCCTGTTCATCACCACCACGATTCACGCGCAGCAGGAGCCGATCGATGGCGTGGACGCGCGGTCGAATCCGGCTGAGTTCGCAAGAGGGTTAGGCAGCACGGATCCACACGTACGGCAAAAGAGTGCTGAGGCGCTGGCGAAACTCGCCGCTACCGATCAACGCAAACTCGTCGAAGGCTATCAACTCCAGGAGAAGAACAAAGACGTCCGTCTCGCGCTCGAGTGGGCGCTTTATCGCATGGGCAAAGCCGAAGCGCTCTATCGCGTCGTCGACGATCTCGACTCCGGCCGCCAGCAACAGGCTGTTGGCTATTTATCAGAGCTCGAAACTCCGGACGTCCTTTATCCATTTCTGAAGCGCGCCAACAACGCGCCGCGCATCAACGCCGGATTGCTCAAAGCCCTCGCGCACATCGGCGACGCGCAGACACTCGAGCTCGTCACGCCTTTCCGCGAGTCGCATCAGCCATACGTTGCCGAAGCTGCCGAGGTCGCTCACGACGAAATCGAGAAACGCCTCAGCGAGCCTGCCGCAAATGCGACACGCGCGCGCCCGCGGACTGTTGAGAAGGCTCCGGATCGACCATAAGCTACGAATGCACGCCAGCCTGCGCACATTTCTCGATCTACTCAACAGAGAAAACGAAATCACCACTATTAAGGCCGAGGTCGATCCATACCTCGAGCTCGCCGAGATCCATCGACGCGTAATCGCTGAAGGTGGCCCGGCGTTGCTGTTTGAGCGTGTGAAAGGCAGCCGTTATCCCGTCGTCACGAACCTTTTCGGCACGGAGCGGCGCATCGATCTCGCGTTTGGTCCAAAGCCGGAAGAGTTCGTGCGGCAGATGGTCCACATCGCGGAGTCGATCCTGCCGCCGAAGTTTGGCGAGCTGTGGCAGCATCGTTCAGTCGCGCTCGAGCTGGCGAAACTCGGAACTCGCAACACTTCGCGATCGCCGGTCACGCAAGTTGTCGATCGACCTGCTCGATTGGATCAACTGCCGGTGTTGACGACGTGGCAGGAAGATGGTGGACCATTCATCACGCTGCCACTTGTCTACACTGAGAACCCGATCACGAAGAAACACAACCTCGGCATCTACCGCGTTCAAGTCTACGACTCGCACACGACTGGTCTGCACTGGCAGATTCAGAAAGGCGGCGGTTTTCATTACAACGAAGCCGAGCGTCTAAATCAATCGTTGCCGGTAACGATATTTCTCGGTGGGCCACCGGCGCTCATTCTCGCTGCGATTGCTCCGTTGCCTGAAGACGTGCCCGAGCTCGTACTTGCCTCGTTGCTCGCCGGACAAAAACTGAAGATGACGCGTAACCCGCTCGGCGCGAATAGACATCGTCTCGCCGCAGAAGCGGAGTTTGCTTTGGTTGGACATGCGCCGCCGCACGAGCGAAGACCGGAAGGACCATTCGGCGATCATTACGGTTACTATTCGCTGCGTCACGATTATCCGGTGTTCAATGTTGAAGCGGTATTTCATCGTCGCGATGCGATCTATCCGGCAACTGTGGTGGGCAAGCCGCGTCAGGAAGATTTCTTCATCGGCGACTACTTGCAGAAACTCCTCTCGCCGCTCTTTCCGCTCGTGATGCCGTCAGTGCGCGATCTTTGGACATATGGTGAGACTGGATTTCACTCGCTTGCCGCGGCTGTGGTGCAAGAGCGATATGGTCGCGAGGCGCTGGTGTCGGGTTTTCGAATACTCGGTGAAGGGCAGTTATCGCTCACAAAATTTTTGATACTCACTGACACACCGCAGGATTTAAAAAACTTTCCACGGTTGTTGGAACACGTGCTGGAACGCTTCCGGCCGGAGACGGATCTGTTTGTTTTTTCGAATGTGTCGATGGACACGCTTGATTACACGAGTGGGAAGGTGAACGAAGGCAGCAAAGCGATCATGCTTGGCCTCGGTGAGCCTGTGCGCAAGCTGCCGCGAGAGTTTAGAGGGCAGTGGCATGGCCGCGCGGAAGTGTTTTGTGGCGGATGTTTAGTGTTGGAAGGCAAAGCGTCGGCGGAAGACGTGGCGCGTGATCCCGCGTTTGCTGAGTGGCCGTTGATCGTTCTACACGATGATGCGAGTGTTGCGCGATCATCAACGGACTTTTTGTGGGCGACGTGGACGCGTTTCGAGCCGGCCTCGGATATTTATGCCGCGCGAACGGAAGTGAAGCGGCATCACCTTGTTTACACTGGCCCGATCGTGATCGACGCGCGGACGAAGCCCGGGTTTCCGGATGAGTTGGTTGTGCGGGACGATATTAAAGATCTCGTGGATCGTAGGTGGGCGGAATATTTTTAGCCACGGATTACACGGATTTGATACGTATTGTAAAAAGTGCGCCGCCGTTCGGTGAATTAGCCGCGGTTAGTGTGCCGCCGTGTTGTGTGATGATGCGATGAGTGAGAGCGAGGCCGATGCCGTGACCCTTTGCTTTTGTGGTGAAGAAGGGAATGAAGATCTTTTGCAGATCGGTCGGTGAGATCCCGGGGCCTGTGTCGCGTACCTGGATTATGACACTTCCATCCTCACGTGCTGCGCTTACAGATACAGTTCCATCAGGATCGGCTTCAGCGCCGTTGCGTATCAGATTAAGCAGCGCCAGTCGCAGCATGCGTTCGTCGGCGCGAATCGTTAGTGACGGATCGGCATCAACTACAACTTTAAACTCGGCTGCACAATCTTTGATCAGATCCGAAAGAGACACTTCCTCCAACTGTAACGGCTGCGGGCGCGCGAAGTTTAGAAACGCGGTCACCATGCCAGAAAGGTTTCGGACCTCATTGAGCATTGAGGCGGCTGCAACCTGCGCTTTGTCGTTCAGCTCCATGCTCTGCAAGAGCTGCGCGTAACCTTGGAGCGTCGCGATCGCATTCTTGAACTCGTGGGCCAACCCGGCCGACATCTCGCCGAGACTCTCGAGATTGTTCTTCAAAGCCACCTGCTCGCGCAGCTCAGTTACTTCCGTGATGTCCGTCAACAGACAAAGCGCGCCTCTTGGACCACGCTCAGGCGGCAGATCGATCGGAGCGACGGTTGCTCCAAGCCGCCGCAGCTTTCCGTCCTGACTTACTGCTTCGATCTCGGTGCGACGGTAAACCGTCCCGGTTTGCAAACAGTCGCCCACCATCTTCGCGAGCTCTTCATGCGCACCGAAGAGTTGTTTGTACGACTCTCCTAACGTGGCGCCGTCGACTTCAAGCAACGTGCGTCCCGGCGTGTTGATGGTTATCGACAGTCCCGCGCCATCGAAAGCGATCAATCCTGAAGGTAAACTGGCGACGATACGCTCGCTGAACTTCTCGAGCTCCTTGCGTTGCTCCTGAAGCTGCGCCACGACTGACTGAAACGTTTCGAGTACAAACTCAGCTTCGTCCCGTGATTTGTGCGGCGCGGCTACCGACGCACGTTGCGCTTCGCCAACAAGCTGTTGATACGGACGCAGCAGCCAGCGCAGTACAAACAAGATGCACAACAAGCTACCGAGCAGGATCGCGATGAACGAAGCGAGCAGGATTGGACTACGAGCAGCGGGAGTCTCAGGGGTAAAAGCGTAGAGCAGAACCGCAAACAGGACCGCCAGCAGAAACAGTCCCGTGAGCATCGTCAGCCCGGATTGGAAACGATTGCGATATGTCACCGGAATTGGCCTGCGTACCATTCGACTAACGGCGCGCCGAAGAGCAGTGCGGCGATCGCGCCGAGCCCGAGAAAGACACCGAAGGGAAGCAGCATCTGCATGTTTCGCTCACGCTGCTTGGCCATCAACAAGATGCCGATCACGGAGCCGCTCAACACACCGACAAAGATCGTTAGAATCGTCAGTCGCCAACCGAGATAAGCACCGACCATAAACATCATCTTCACGTCGCCGAGGCCCATCGCTTCGATGCCGCGCAGTTTTTCCCACGTCCAGCCCATCAGCCACAGCGAGCCGCCGCCAATCAACGCGCCGATTAACGCACCGGCAAGTGAAACGACCCACAGCGGCATACCTGCGAGCGCGCCGTGCGAGAGCGAAGGTACGTCGTCGAAGTGTGGCGCGCCTGTTAACAAAGGAATAGCGACGCGCGCGACGACAGCGAACGCGATTCCCGGATACGTGATCACGTTCGGGAGAATCATGTGTTCTGCGTCGATGAAGACGAGGGCGAGGAGTGCCGAAGCGAAGACCAGGTCAAACGGCAACGCCGCGCTGAGTTTGTCGTGCCAGGCGACACCGACGAACAACGCGGCCGTCAGCAATTCCACGGCGGGATAACGAAACGAGATGTGCTCCTTGCATCGGCGACACTTCGCGCCCAGGAACAGATAACTCAGAACCGGTATGTTGTCGTAGAAAGCGATCACTGCGCCACACGAAGGACAGCGCGAGTTTGGAAAGACGATCGACTCTTCGTTGGGAACACGATGAATGACGACGTTGAGGAAGCTACCGATGATCGCACCAAAAACTCCGGCGATCAGGTAACCAACAACAGGGGGAACGAGGTTAAAATCAATCATCGAATTATTTTTGTTGTTTTTCCCAGAGCATCAAATGCTTCAGAAACGCATGATGCGCAGCGAAGCTCGCAATCGTAAAGCCTGCGAATCCGTCTCGTAAACCACCTTTCAAAATCAAACTGCGAATGAACGCTGCTGGACCAGCCGAGGCGACGCCGAGCACAGAGGTGCGACGGCCCTCTTCAAACATCTGGCGGGCGGCCAGTGGTGCATAACGCTCGCCAATCATGCGGTGATGATGCGCGGCGTTTTGTGAAGTGTAATGCAGCAGATCGCCATTGAGTCGTTCGACACGCGCGCCCGGATCCATCGTTACCGATTCGTGAATGTGGCGTTGTTTCCAGTGGCCTTTGTTCTTGCGGAAGAGTCGTAACTGTCGATCGGGATACCAGCCGCCGCCGCGAATCCAGCGTCCCTGGTAGTAAGTGCGGCGCGCGATCTCGTAACCGTCCGCGAGATCAGATTTTTCCTTTAACGATTCGATCGATCTTTTGAGCTCGTCGGAAACACGCTCGTCGGCGTCGAGACTGAAGATCCACTCGTGTTGGGTTTGTTCGACCGCGAACTGCTTCTGCGCGCCGAAACCCGGCCAGGCGTTTGTGATCACTCGTGCGCCGTTCGCTTCGGCAATTTCGCGCGTCGCGTCAGTCGATCCCGAGTCTACCACCAGAATCTCATCGGCCCACGCAACTGACTCGCAGGCGGCTTTGATATTTGATTCTTCGTTGAGGGTGATGATGGTGGCGCTGATCTTCATCCGGCTTAAGTAAATATAACCCACGCGGGGGCGCAACGGCGCAAAGAAAAGCCGCAAAGAAGGGGCAAATTCCTCCCTTGCGGTCTTTTCTTTGGGCCGTTGCGCCGCTGCGTGAAAAATTAACTACGGCTGAATGGGGTTGTCTACCACCACGTTGTTCGCCCGCAGCGTGGTCGATGTGGCCCGCTGCAAGTCTGCCAGCGCCTTGTTATAGTCAGTCTCTGCTCGCAACTCAGAAGCACGCGCGTTCGCGAGTGCGTTCTCACGCTGGAACAGTAAGAACGTTGTCGAACGTCCCACCTGATACAACCGCTGCTCACCTTCGAGCTGCATCTCCGCGTTCGTTCGTGCTTCACGCGCCGAGAGCACACGCTGTCGCGCCGACTCAACCGCCTGAGCAGAGTTACGAACGTCAACCTCGATGACCTGCTCCTGCGATCTCACTGTCGCCTGCAACTGTTCCTTTTGAATCCGCGCGCCCGCGAGGTTCGCTTCCGCCGTCTTGTTCTTGAACGGGAATTGAATCCCGACGCCAAGTGTGACGTTGCGCGTTTCGCCGCCGAACAGGTTCTGCAGGGTTTGTCCATAACCGCCAATCAGCTTAGGGTTTACGACATTTGACTCTACAACCGCCAATGGCGGCACCGCCACCGGGAGGCCCTGCGCCCTTTGAATATTCTGGATCTCATTGAGCAAGAACGCAGACGGGTTCGTTAACGGATTGCCGACGATCAAAGGTTGCGTGGCGCCCGGAGGGATAACGGTTGCGAGGTTGTTTCCAGCCAGACCCGTCAGCGCGATCGTGCCAGTCAAATCGACTCGCGGTTTGGTTTGGTTCTTGAAGAACTGGATATCGATATCGTTGATATCGTTCTGCAAGCGCAAACGTCGCAGCTCAGGACGATTGTCGCGCGCCGCTTTCAATGCGTCGTCGAGATTCACCGGCGCTGTGTCAAACTTCGGTGTGTCGGTCGGCGTTAGCTGTGCAGACCACTCGGGCGTGTTCGGGTTCTTGAAGATCAACACCTTCAGATTGTTCTCAGCAATCGCGACTGCCTGGATCGCCGAATACAACGCCGTCTCACGATTCGCGAGTTCGGTTTGTACTTCCGCTCTCTCAAGTGGAGCTTTCGCTCCGGCTGCGATCTGCGCCTCGATGTTCCTGAGACTCTCGCGCGAGAGATTCAGGTTCGCGAGCTGGTTTTGCTGATCGCGTAGTGAGAAGACGAGCTCCCAGTACGCTTGCTGCACACGATTGATGATGTCGATGGTTCGTGCGCGGAAGTCTGCATCGGTTTGGTCCAGACGTTTGCGTTGAATACGAATCTGCCGGCGGTTGTTGTCGATTGAGCGATCGCGCAGCAGTGGTTGGGTGAACTGCAACGACAGGTTCGATGAGTAGAACGGGTTCAGCAAGCTGAAACTGTTACTCGTATTTGTATGCGAGTTTGCAAATTGGAGAAAGTAGCTTCCACCGCCGCGGCCAAACTGCTTCTGCACGGATGGACCTAGCGACCAGGTCGTCGTGCTGACGGTACCTCCGGAACCTGATCCGCCGCCCAGTGAGCTCTGCTGTGGCGAGATCCGTTTGTCGTAGGTCGGCGTGAGCGCAAAGATCGGATCGAAGATGCCCTCTAGCGAGCGCAACTGAGTCTCCGCAATGCGAACGTCGTCACGTGCTACTTCGATGTCGTTATTGTTTTCGAGCGCGCGCTTGATCGCGTCGTTCATAGACAGCGGCACTGACTCGCCGCCCACACCTAAACGCGTCAGACTGGGAACTGGCGGCAATGGCCTCGCCTGAAACTGCGGTATGTTTGGCTCGCGCAAAGGCTCAGTCGTTGCACCAGGCTCAGTCGTCGATCCCCCGGGTACGTTTCCGGCCGGTGGTGTCGGCGCTGGCATTACTCCTGGTGTCTGTGTTTGTGGAACAGTTCCTGGCGGCGTGGTTGGACTTGTTTGCTGAGTTCCCGGAGGCGCTGCTGGATTCTGAGTCGGCGTTTGGGTTCCGGGAATCGGGTCTTGTCCTGGTGGCCGAGTTGGATCGCCCGGGGCCGGCGTCGGTCGCGGTGTTTGCTGCGGGACTTGAGCGAGTGCAGCGTTTGCGCCAGCGAACACGATGGATGCCAGAACCACCGGCCTCATTAACTTAGTAGATATCAAATTAAACATCGAACAACGAGCTCCTTAAACTTGTTTCTCCAATTTCTGTCGACTACCGCGAGGAAAGAGAAGGACATTCTGGCAAACGAAGGTCCACACTATCAAGCGGTTACTACGTTTCCTCAGGAAACGCAGTTTCAAAAACTTGCGCTAAACGCTGGCTTGACAGGCCGAAAGGCGCCGCATAATCTTGCGTTTCTCTAGTCAGAGACACTGCGGGGCTATTCCAGGTTACAAAGGCGCTCGACGCCGGGGCAGAATTATGTCCCAAATTTGCAACCGGTCTTGTCCCACAATCGAGACAAAAATTCAAATTCGTTGGAGGATTCTCGGCAATGGCGGTGAAGGTTGGCATCAACGGTTTTGGTCGCATTGGCAGGAACATTTTTCGCACTTCACTCGGTGATCCGGACATCGACTTCGTGGCCGTCAACGATCTCACCGACACCCGCACGCTTGCGCACTTGCTGAAGTACGACTCCGTGCTTGGCAATCTCGATCATAAGATCACTTCAACCGAAAACGGTATCAGCGTCGAAGGTGAGGAGTTTCGCGTGTTCTCGCAACGCGATCCGGCTGCGATTGACTGGGAGTCGGTGGGCGCGGAGATCGTGATCGAGTCGACCGGTATATTCACGAAGGCCGAAGATGCGAAGAAGCACCTGCATGGCTCGGTGAAGAAAGTGATCATCTCGGCGCCGGCGAAGAATGAAGACATCACGATCGTGTTGGGTGTTAACGAAGAAAGATACGATCCGGCTGCGCATCACATCATTTCCAACGCGTCGTGCACGACGAACTGTCTCGCGCCGGTAGCGAAAGTGGTCCATGAGAAGTTTGGCATTAAATCGGCGCAGATGACTACGATCCACTCGTACACAAACGATCAGCAGCTTCTCGATCTGCCGCACAAGGATTTGCGACGCGCGCGTGCGGCTGCGTTGTCAATGATTCCGACTTCAACTGGCGCCGCGAAGGCCGTTGCGCTCGTGTTGCCCGAGTTGAAAGGGAAGTTTGACGGGATTTCGGTGCGGGTGCCGACGCCGAATGTTTCCCTCGTTGATGTGGTGATGAATGTCGAGAAGGAGACGACCGCGGAGGAAGTGAATCGCGCGTTCAAAGATGCGGCGAATGAAGAGCTGCGCGGCATTCTCGATTTCTCTGAAGAGCCGCTCGTGTCGGTTGACTACAAGCGCAACCCGAATTCGTCGATCGTCGATGCGGAGTATACGAAGGTGATTGGCGGAACGATGTTAAAGGTGCTTTCGTGGTACGACAATGAGTGGGGCTACTCATGCCGCGTTCGCGACTTAATTAAATATATCGCCTCCAAAGGTCTCTAACTTCTTTTTGTGCTTTTTGTGCCTTTTTGTGGCTAAACTTTCTATTAAAGATCTTCAGCTTTCAGGTCAACGACTGTTTATTCGCGTCGACTTCAACGTGCCGATCCAAGACGGCAAGGTTGACGACGACTCGCGCATCACAGCGTCGCTGCCGACGATCCAGTACGCGATCGATCATGGTGCGCGTGTAATTCTCGCTTCTCACCTCGGACGACCGAAAGGCGAGCGCGTCGAGAAGTACAGTCTTCGCCCCGTCGCCGAACATCTTTCCGGGCTGTTGAAGAAGCCTGTCGCGTTCGCCGAAGACTGTATTGGCGAGCCCGCCGAGTCGACAGTCAAAGCGCTTGCTGATGGCGACATCGCGTTGCTCGAGAACCTTCGCTTTCACGCTGAAGAGGAAAAGAACGACGAAGGCTTTTCCAAGCAGCTAGCTTCGCTCTGCGATCTTTACGTCAACGACGCTTTTGGTACTGCGCATCGCGCGCATGCATCGACTGTCGGCATAACACATCACGTCTCGAAAGCCGCGGCGGGGTTGTTAATGGAAAAAGAGCTCGACTATCTCGGTCGAGCAATTAACAATCCCGAGCACCCGTTCGTCGCGATCCTCGGCGGTGCGAAAGTCTCCGACAAGATTCCAGTCATCAACGCCCTGATCGATCGTGGCGTCGACAAGATCCTGATCGGTGGTGCGATGGCTTACACGTTTTTGAAAGCAGAAGGATTCACTGTCGGCAAGTCGCTCGTCGAAGATGGCATGTTGTCCACGGCGCTCGAGATCAAGAAGCGCGCCGAAGAGAATGGAATCGTTTTTCTACTTCCGACGGACCATCAGGTAGTTGACAGTTACGAGCCGATCAAAGGTCAACAGATCGTCACCAAAACGATCCCTATCGAATTCACTAACATCGGCCTCGTCGGCATGGACATCGGCGTCGAAACCGTCTCGCACTTCGCGGCCGCATTACAAGACGCCCGCATGATCATCTGGAATGGTCCAATGGGCGTCTTCGAAGAACCGCCATTCGATCAGGGCACAATCGGCGTTGCGAAAGCCGTGGCCGAATCAGCACAACACGGCGCAACCGTAATCGTCGGCGGCGGCGACTCAGTCTCCGCCGTCACGCGCGCCGGCGTCGCCGACAGTATCACCCACATCTCAACCGGCGGCGGCGCGACCCTGGAATTCCTCGCCGGCGAAGAACTCCCCGGCGTCACCGCACTGACGGATAAATGAATCTTGTACATCCTGCAAATCCTGTAATCCTGTAAACGACTATGCGTAAACCTGTAATCGCCGGAAACTGGAAGATGTACAAAAACCTCAGCGACGCAGTTGATACCGCGCTCGCTTTGAAGCCACTCGTTGCGAACGCAAACCACTGTGATGTCGTGATCGCGCCTGTCTTCACGGCGATCAAGACAGTCGCCGATCGACTCGAAGGCTCGAACATCCGTGTCTGCGGTCAGGATTGCTCGACCGAAACCGAGGAAGGCGCGCACACAGGCGAAGTGCTGGCGTCGATGCTGAAAGATGTCGGCGCCCGAAATGTAATCGTGGGTCACTCGGAGCGCCGCCAGTTCTATTGCGAGACGGACGTGCAGGTGAATCGGAAGACGCACGCCGGGTTGGCTGCCGGTCTGACAGTGATCGTGTGTGTGGGTGAGACGCTCGAGCAGCGCGAGCAGGGAAATGCGGAAAGTGTTGTGTCACAGCAGTTGACGGCGGGACTCAGCGGGTTGACAGCCTCAGATCTCGACCGTATCATCGTCGCTTACGAGCCGGTCTGGGCCATTGGCACTGGACGCACAGCGACGCCGGAGCAAGCGCAGGAAATGCATGCGTTTATCCGGCGTGTTTTCGCGGAAAGGCACTCTCAAGCAGCCGGCGACGCGTTGCGGATTCTCTATGGCGGCTCGGTCAAGCCCGACAACATCGCAGGACTGATGAGTCAACCGGACATCGATGGCGCGCTCGTTGGCGGCGCGAGTTTGAAGGCAGAGAGTTTTGCTGAGATTGTGAATTACAAGCGATGAGGTTTTGATTTGTTAACATACATTCTTTATACGCTTTTTATTTTATCGTGCCTGATCCTCGTCGTGACGATCCTGCTGCAACCGGGCAAGGCGGACGCGGGCGCGCTCTTTTCCAACACGTTATCGAGCACCGCTTTTGGACCACGTGGCACTGCGAGTCTGTTGGCAAAGATCACGATTGGAGCAGCCGCGGCGTTCATGTTGATAGCACTCGCGCTCGGCTTGCCGATCCTGACCGGCTCGCGCTCGGTTTTGCAATCTGAGAGCGCCCCGGCAGCGACGCCCACGCCGACTCCAGCGCCGGTGCAACAAACTTCACCAGCAGCCCCAGCCACATCACCGGCTGGTAAGTAGTGCTCTTTGATTGAAAATTTTTCCGGCTATAATGGCCGAACCCTCTAAACTCACTTCATGCCGAAGTGGCGGAACTGGCAGACGCGCACGTTTGAGGGGCGTGTGAGGCAACTCGTGGGGGTTCGAGTCCCCCCTTCGGCACCATACTCAGAATTTAAGCATTGCAAATAAAGAACTTAGCCAGACGACCACCCCAAGCCTGTCACAACTAAGGCACAGCAACAATTAATTTAGAGAGAGCTTTTGGCTCGCTAGCACCGGATGACAAACGGTCATCACGTATTTAAACTCGTGCCTCAACTTGAGTTGAGATCGATGGGAAAGGCAAATAAGAAACCCTGGGAAGAGAGGTGGCGAAGGGGCCGGCAATTAGGTCGTGGGGGGCAGGGGGTTACATTCCTTGTCGAACGTATTGATGTGCCCGACGAACGCTACGTTCTCAAGGAATTACGAAACAATGGTGACCTCGAACGGCGAAAGCGAATGCATCGGGAGGTACAGGCGCTTCAAGAATTGGATCACCCCAGACTTCCGAAAATCATCGAATCAAATACAGATGCGTTCGCTGATCTCGAGGTCCCACTGTTTTTTGTGATGGATTATGTTGATGGGCAAACCCTAGAGGAGCGAGTGGCTCAGGGTCAACTCAAACCGGATGAGGCGATTGGTCTCGTCATCGAACTTTCAGATGTACTCATTTACTGCCATCAAAAAGGTATCATTCATCGCGATATCAAACAGGATAATATCATTCTGCGCCTCGGAAATACTGCGGACCCGGTTCTGATAGATTTTGGACTCTCCTTCAATGGGACGGATGAAAACCGATCACCTCTGACGCCTGACGGGCAACAACTCGGCAATCGATTGCTTCATTTACCTGAATTACAAGTTGGTGACAGTACTAAACGGTATGTCGAATCTGACATCTCTCAGGTTTGTGCCGTTCTTTATTATGTGCTTACGGGGAAGGCGCCTGTACACTTGGAAGATCACGAAGGCCTCAAGCCGCACCAACGTACTTCGGTGAAACCAACTTTGGATCAGATTAATTCGCCAGCCCTGATTTCGCTTTTTGATAAGGGGTTCGAGCGAGTATTCACCAAACGATTTCGTTCTTTTGAGGCATTTAAGGGACGCCTTCACGAAGTCCGGGATGAATTCAAATACGCCTTTGCCACCTTCGGCCATGAGTCGGCAGGCGAAACGCTCGCGAGTGTCGTGCCTGACGCCCGGACTACCTCAACGGAGAGCGAGCGCGAAAAGTCAAAGCCGAATCAGATCGAACCCGAGGAAGAGTCACCTGAGGTATGGAATGATCTTGGAGGAGAGCGACTAGACGCACTGATGTATGCCTCACTTCTCGGATCTTGGAGTGAAAAAGTAGAAGGTGATGATGACGCGATCAAAAGGTTGATTGAAGGTGACGATTAGAAATAAAGAACAATGGATAGCCCTAGTCAGGGAAGTCTCGCTGCTCCCAGAATCTCCGATTCAACAGAAGGAGGGACGTTGGAAGATTGACGACCGGATTGCCGCCTGGAAGGCGTTGGGACCACGAATATTCGATGACTACCTAGATCGATTTCACAGCGTCGCGGTTGACGTTTTGAGAGAGGAGAATCCTGAATTTGAATTAGAAAAGGATCAGCGCTTTGCTGCATCCTTGTATGGAAAGACCCTTAGACATTCTCAATCGTTAAGAAAAGGTTTGGCTGAGACACTCGCACTACTCGGAGTTTACCCACAATACCTCACGTCGTGTTCGCGTGGTAAAGCTGAGCACACCGCCCGACTAACGGTACAGAAAATTCTGAAGGATGCTCCATGGAGTATTTGGTCGAGCCTGAACGATGTAATCCCCTTACTTGCCGAAGCGGCGCCGAAAGAATTCCTCGACGCAATCGATCACGCATTAAAAGAGCAGCCGAGTCCGCTGGATGGGGTGTTTGGCCAAGAAGGATCAGGATTCGCGGGCAGAACTTATATCACCGGATTGTTATGGGGCATGGAAGCTCTGGCGTGGGATCCGGATTATCTAACTCGTGTTGTCATGATTTTGGGTGAACTTGCCAGAAGAGATCCAGGTGGCAATTGGGCGAATCGTCCGGCAAACTCTCTTTGGACAATTCTATTGCCTTGGTTCCCGCAAACCTGCGCACCAGTTGCCAAGCGCATAAGCGCGGTTGCTACTCTTCAAAAAGAGTTGCCTCAGGTCGCCTGGAATCTCTTGCTGAACCTACTCCCAAGAGGGCAGCAGTCATCCTCAATGACGCACAAGCCGGTCTTCCGAAAGACAATTCCTGATGATTGGACTGAAGGCACAACCGATCCTGACTACGCGCAGCAAATTGATGGTTATGTGGAACTTGCGATTGGTGCTGCAAAATCTGATCGTGAAAAGCTTGTTACTCTTGTACAGCGCATGAACAACCTTCCTTTCGCAGCTCGGGAGCACATTCTCGAATATCTGGTGTCGGACGTCGTCACATCATTACCAGAGAAAGAGAGGCTAGACATATGGAACGAGTTGATGGATATGCTAACGAGGCATCGCAAGTATGCTGACGCGAAGTGGGCGATGCCTGCTAAAGAAATCGAAAGGATCTCCGGTATAGCAGATACTTTGAAGCCACGATCCCCCGCTCTTACACATCGGCGATTGTTCACGGAGCGAGATTTCGACCTTTATGAGGGGAAAGATAATTTCCATGAGCAGCAGCAACTTCTCGATCAACGCCGGCAAAATGCGGTCGAGGAGGTCTATTTGGATCAAGCGTTGATAGGGATCACTGCGTTGGCCCAAGCAGTTGAATCACCCTGGAAAGTTGGCATCGCTTTTGGCGAAATTGCGCAAGACCATGACGACGATCAACTGGTTCCAAATTTGCTCGAGTCGGAAGAGAGAGCCGTGGCCAATTTCGCTACTGGTTTCGTGTTAGGTCGATTGCAATCGAAAGGTTGGTCATGGATAGATAACCTCAACATGAATACATGGACCAATGAGCAGAAGGCGACACTCCTAGCCCGGCTGCCGTTCAATAAGGAGACTTGGTTACGAGCTAGGGACGTGCTTGGTCCTGAGGAAAAACTGTATTGGGACAAGGCTCAAGTAAACCCTTATCAAGCGAAAGACGATTTGCAGTGGGCAGTTGATCGTTTGCTGGAAAACAATCGAGTGAATGCTGCGATTAGTGTTCTTGAGAAGATGTTCTATAGTCAAGAGCCTATAGACCCCGATCAGGTTGTTCGAGTGCTGAATGCTTTTGGCCAAACAACCGAAGCTGTCAGCGCTATAGATCCTCACGCAATCACGCAGTTGATAGGTGTACTTCAGAAAAACCCTAAGACCAATCCGGAGGAACTCTTCAAGATCGAGTGGCAATTTCTGGCTCTTTTGGATGGACTATCTGGGCCATCACCAACAACTCTTGAGCGAGCTCTGGCTACAGATCCAGACTTCTTTTGCCAAGTCATTCAGTTGATGTTTCGTTGGGAGACCCATGAGGCAAGCTCCGAGGAGCCAACAAAGAACGAAAAAGCTCTTGCATCGAATGCTTTTCGTTTGTTGCGCGGCTGGGCCACACCACCTGGAACCAAAGAAGATGGAACTTTTGACGGGGAAGCCTTACCCATCTGGTTCGAAAAGATGAAGGCAAAGTGCGCCGAGTTGGGACATCTCGACTTTGCCAAAGAACAAGTCGGGAAAGTGCTCTTTAGTTCACCTCCGGACCCGTCGGGACTCTGGTTGCATAAAGCTTCGGCTGAGATCCTAAATGCGCACGACGCCGACAGTGAACGAAACGGTTATGCGATGGCGATTTTCAACTCCCGAGGTGTTTTTTTTCCGGACCCGGACGGTCGAGCAGAACGGGAGTTAGCGAGCCATTACCGTAAACAAGCAGAAGATGTGGAATTGGCTGGTTATCATAGGTTGGCAGATAGGCTGAGAGAGGTGGCGAGGTCCTATGAGCAAGAAGCAGAGCACAATGTCTCACGTTCACTATCAGATGAGTAATACATAAGTCTCTATTAATGGCCCCTGGGTATGAGCTTTAATAGTCAAGAGAAACTTACTAAGATCACGACCGAACGCGAGCTTAAGGGCACATTTTCTCCTACCAGGATTCAGGAACTTATAAAGAGCGCAAGATTCTCAGTTGATCTGGACCGCAATTACGATCCGGGTAGTGTCCGAAGTTTGGTCGCTCGAATGGCCGCTAGTATTTCCCCGTGACGCTTAACCAAGTGCTCGACCCTTTCTCTTAGACCCTCAATTTCAAAAGCCTCAGACCAATTATGAAGAACTTTAAGGATCAAGTAATGCGCGCCGACAATGACATCGCGTACCTTGGCCCAATTCGGCTCGTCTGTGAAACAGGTTGCTCCGTCTGGGTCGCTCTGTAATCGATTGATTATGGAAATTACTTTAGGGTGAGTCTCCTGCATCGGGAAGTAGTACATTCCTATGATATTGATAATATCAATCTCCTGTTCGCGAGCCATTGACACGATGTCTCGTCGCGTCCAACTGAAATAATCTTTGGTTTTCTTGCACCTTTGACACTCAATGTCAGAATTGCATTGCGGACATCTAATCGGGCGGCATTCCTCGCAGACAGCCACCTTGAAGGTATCTCCAAGCCTTTCGTATTCGTTCTTAGCAATCAACACCTGGTCAGCGGGAAAAGCATCGGGATATTCGCTCAGGATCCGTTTCATTAACTTATATCGATCGATGTAATGGTAGTCCCAAAATCTCTCTGCATCTTCGGGATGAACTCTGAAGTGATTCGAATACAGTACGTGTTCGAACATTGCGCGTAGAACTTTTAATCCTCCAGCGTGAAAGCCGTTGGCACACAGCAGGAGCATCTCATTGAGGTCTTCCCAAGCCATCCGACCAAGACAAAAGATTAGTCGTTTAGGGAGGTCATCGGCGTGTTTGCCGATTTGTGCAATAACCAAGTCAAATGCTTCCTGAAACTCAGCCAGACCGAATAGAAAAGGTTCAAAGGTTTCAAAAAAGTACTCCTGTCGCTCGGGATAGCCAAATTCAAAACTCGGCTTGCGCTCATCACTCATAAAGGTATCCTTATTAACAGTTGTGCTTGGACTGATCTAGTTAAAAAAATTGTCCACGGAAACAAGAACGATGACGGTGCACGAACGAGCCGTCGGAACTGAAAATGTTCATGGCGGGAAGAATTCGCGGAAAGCATAAACCCAAACTCCTACCGCTAGGATTGTTTA
>Ga0208338_1000028_pt1 | contig 67696 bp, 52 predicted proteins | sample ForSoiNitrogNN91_FD_187858 | JGI IMG/M metagenome (GOLD analysis project Ga0208338, IMG submission 187858) | Forest soil microbial communities from Browns Valley, California, USA, that are Nitrogen fertilized - NN91 (SPAdes) | ecosystem: Environmental > Terrestrial > Soil > Temperate forest ...
GGGATGGGCGCAGTGGGGCGGAGCGCTTGACGCTGAGCGGGCATGTGGGCTGGGTGAATGGCTGTGCGGTAAGCGCGGATGGAGCGACGATCGTTTCGGCTTCTTCTGATCAGACGCTGAAGGTGTGGGATGGGCGCAGTGGGGCTGAGCGCTTGACGCTGAGCGGCCATGCGGATGGGGTGAATGGCTGTGCGGTAAGCTCGGATGGCGGGACGATCGTCTCGGCTTCTTCTGATCAGACACTGAAGGTGTGGGATGGGCGCAGTGGGGTGGAGCGCTTGACGTTGAGCAGCCATGCGGGTTGGGTGTATGGCTGTGCGGTAAGCGCGGATGGCGGGACGATCGTCTCGGCTTCTTCTGATCAGACGGTGAAGGTGTGGGATGGGCGCAGTGGGATGGAGCTCTTGACGCTAAGTGGCCATGCGAATTCGGTGCGCGGCTGCGCGGTGAGCGCGGATGGAGCGATGATCGTCTCGGCTTCGGATGATGGAGCGCTGAAGGTGTGGGATGAGCGCAGTGGGGCGGAGCGCTTGACGTTGAGCGGCCATGCGGGTGAGGTCTTGGGCTGCGCGATGAGCGCGGATGGAACGACGCTCGTCTCGGCTTCGATTGATAAAACTCTAACGGTATGGGATGGGCGCAGTGGGGCGGAGCGCTTGACGCTGAGCGGCCATGCGGGTGGAGTGCATGGCTGCGCGGTGAGCGCGGATGGAGCGACGATTGTCTCAGCCTGTGGGGATCAGACACTGAAGGTGTGGGATGGGCGCAGTGGGGCGGAGCGCTTCACGTTGAGCGGCCATGCGGGTGAGGTTTTGGATTGCGCGGTGAGCGCGGATGGAGCGACGATCGTGTCGGCTTATCAGGATGAGACGCTGAAGGTGTGGAATGGGCGCACTGGCACGGAGCGCTTGACGCTGAGTGGCTATGCGGGTTGGGTGCAGGCATGTGCGGTGAGCGCGGATGGTGCGACGATCATCTCGGTTGCGGATCAAACGCTGAAGGTGTGGGACGGACGCAGTGGGGCGGAGCGCTTGACGCTGAGCGGCCATGCGGATGAGGTGAGTGTCTGCGCGGTGAGCGCGGATGGAGCAGCGATCGTGTCGGCATCGAATGATCGGACGCTGAAGGTGTGGGATGGACGTAGTGGAGCGGAGCGCTTCACCCTGAGTGGCCATGAGGACGAGGTGAATGGCTGCGCGGTGAGCGCGGATGGTATGACGATCGTCTCTACTGCTTGGGAGCAGACGCTGAAGGTCTGGGATGGGCGTACAGGAGAGTGTCTATCAACTTTACATCTCGATGGCCCATTAAATGGCTGTGCCTGCTCTGCTGATGGTGAAATAATCGCAGCAGCCGGGGATCGCGGAATCTACTTCCTGCGCCTCGTGCGGTAAGTAGCCACGGATTACACGGATTAAAAACCGATCCGCGCAGATCTTTTCTAAATCCGTTTCATCCGTGGCTAAACTTTCTTCACGACAACAGCTTGCCCTCTACTAGTGCAATCTGGGCGTCAACCATTCCGAAGACGTTCAACTCACCGCAGCGTGTGAAGGCAAAGTGCTTCAACGTGTGCGCAAGGGTTTCAGGATCGGTAGAGTTTTGCATCGTTCCCATGAGCACAAACAATGCGGCCGCTGATTCATTTCCAGCCCCGCAGATTATGTCTGCCAACTCCTCAATCTTTCCCCTTGAATCATCTTCGCTGGTTTCATCTGCCTCGTCACGGCGTATGAGTTCAGCAAGCCACGGATCGTGGGTCTCCATAGCTTGACGGAGAGTCGCACGGCTTTGAGGATCGAGCGACTCATCGTTCAAAACAGCCTGCGCTCTCTCTTTAAGAGCATTCATTATCGTTGCGGTTCGTGTTGTTCGGTTTATGTGAGATGTTGCTTGACGCGCTGTTGCGCTAACATGAGTGTCCATGGTCTTCACCTTTCTCTAGAAGGTTGAGGTCCTAGGGTCGGCTTTGTGATGGCGTCACAAGTCGGCCCGCTTCTTTGCTGGAGGGGTGCGACGACCATAGCACAAAAATCTTCGGTTGTGTTGCTAAAAGCGCAGGTTCAACTAGACGACATCCCTAAGATCTATAATTGCCCGCAAGTCGAGTGCTGAGACAAGCGAAGAACAAGAGCGAGCCATATAACAACCTGCGAACAAACCGGGAAGGCCGTCGGGATCTGGGCTTTCCGGGCGTTCAGGTTTCAAGGAACCGCAAGCAACTCGGCGAGTTTGAAGCGGAATGGACAAGGGATCTCAGTTGCAGTCGTACCATCTGTTTTCGTGTCAGCTTGTTTGGTCGAATAGCAGCAGTACAATGGAAGACGTCGCATGATGGAAATAACAATGAAGCTAGACGAGGACGTTCTTTCTGCTCTTGGAGGCTCTCCGGCCGAATTCGCTAACGAGATGCGTCTCGCGGCTGCAATCCACTGGTACAAACTTGGCGAGATCTCTCAGGAAAAGGCAGCACAAGTTGCCGGACTTGATCGCACCGATTTCCTCCTCGCATTAGCCCGAAAAGGCGAAAACGCCTTCGTAGTCGACTTCGACGATCTCGAGAGAGAACTACAACGAGGCTGACGCTATTTGTGACACCTCCCTGCGAGAACTACAAACACGAGTTTATCTAATCCTTAAACTGTATTGCATCGCTTGGATTTGATAGCGCGGAAGCAATGTTCTCCGCTACCTTCGCGATCAATTTGTCTCCCCAGAACGGATCATTAACGTCGTAATAGATAACCCTCACGTGTCTAACATCGAAGGGCACGTCGTTTTCATTTGAAGAAATCAGGACAACGGGTTTGTGAAGAGCGTGTGCGAGTCCTAGTTCATAGAGAACGTTCGGATTCCTGCTCGTCAGTTCAGCGACTAGCACTTTTGCCCGCTTCAAGCCGATCCATATCTGGTCGATAATTTTGCCTGTGCCAAAAATGTCAGTATCTGCTCGCACCGGCGTAAGTCCGGTTCTCTTTATCGCCGGTTCGTATATCAACTCGTAGTATCCCCCGATAGGATCCGCAAAGGGCATGATTACAAAACATGAGTCTCCTGCTGCGACTTCAACCCCCTTGCTCACTTTTCTCAGGTGGTCTTCGGTTGTGATTGATGATACTCCTGGAGTTTCGGAGGGAGTATGAGTGATATCCAATACCCGCTTCTTGTCACCTACTTCTTCGATCAGTTCCGCTGATTCCAAATCCTCCATGAACACCGCGAGAAATTCAGCAACACGGTCTGCAGGGATTTTGAACGTCTCCGTTGCAGTATTGATCAGAAATGACGTTTCTTCTGGTAGGTTCTCGCCACGGTAGTGCTTGTACAGGTCGGAGATGACCGGAGCATTCAGAACACACTCCCGTATAGCATCAATCCTGTCATTAGGCTTCTGAGGTCGAACAATTCGGCGAACCAAATCAGTCGGTTCCACTCGTCCCGGATTTGGGCGTTGAAACAAGCCGTACTTGATCGCAGAGCTGATCTCTACGGCAACATTTCCACTCCAACCAATACCCGCAAAGGTTGCTGCTTCCCGGTCGGTACAGTCTCTTCCTGCATTGTTTTCTAAAACAGCCTGAGGCATGCGAAGCGCCTTAAGGATTGAGTGCTTCGGGAAGGCTACGTTACTGAATTTTCTGACTGTAGTAGATGCACGTCTTCTGTTGCGGGCCTTTTTCTTAGATTTCTTCTTAGCGGCTGGTTTTTTAGTCGCTGTGTTTTTTTCAATCTCAGTTTCAGTCGCGGTTATTGTGTCGTCTTCGGCCATGGCAGGTAGGTCGTTACAGTTTCGAGGTCAATAGGATGAGATTACGGCGCTATTATCACCAACTCGTTCAGAGATATGCAAACATAACGAAAACAAGAGATCAAAGGAGGGATCGAGCTCGGTGCCGTCAGCCGTTAACTGGTCAGCAGCGTGTCGGTACGTCAGTTATCAACTGTTACACAGGAACCCCCACGGTAAACCATCCCCACGATCTGTTAACACTCGAACATTTCCGAACGTCTCCACGTTAACCGCAACGAATCTCCCCGTTCGGTCACTAACACAGCGTTACCGCTCGAAAACTTGGTGCGGACCCGGGTTCGGGACTACAATAGGCCGCCAAAATACCGCCTTTGCCGGCTCGAGGCAGATTCTTGCCACAAGCCTCCCGTTCGCGGTGTTTGCATCGTTGAGAGAGCGGTGATAGATGAACGGACAAGCTAGAGCTTTGATCGATTCCATGTCTAACGACTTCGGAACTGAGGCGGTAGGTCCGCTCAGTTTCGACGAAGCGTTTACCCTCCATCACCGCGCCGTTTTTAGAACGGCAAGAGCTGTCGTCCGCGACTCAGCCCTGGCTGAGGACGTGACGCAGGAAGTGTTTCTACGACTTTATCGCAATCTCAACTCCACCCCGGGCGAGGAATTGCTCCGGGCGTGGCTGCTGCGCGTGACTCTTAACGTGGCGCGAAATACCTTGCGGGGACAAAGCCGCTCGATGGTTCGCGATAACGAGTATCACAAGAGCAACGCCGACGGCTTCTTTGTCGATGCGCCGGAAGAAGACTTCGAACGCCGCCAGGCAATCGAAGAAGCTCGCCGCGCGCTCGAAAAGATCAAGGAGCCGATGAGAAGTTGCCTGCTACTCAAACAGCAGGGACTCTCATACCGCGAGATCGCTACCAGTTTGTCGCTCAAAGAGACAAATATCGGCAGCCTCGTGGCGCGCGGGCGCAAAGAGTTTGCGAGGGTTTACGGTAAGATCGGAGGCAAACGATGACACGGTGTTTGGACGAGGGCAAGCTGCAAAGCTATTTCGACGGTGAGCTTTCCATCGAGATGATGGAGAGCGTCACGTCGCATCTTGCTTCATGTGTGACTTGTGCGGCGGCGGCGCGCGAATTGGAAGAGGAGTCGGCATTCGTTATGTCCGCGCTGGCCGCGGAATTCGAGTCGAGCGTGCCGACCGAGCGCCTGCGCGCACGCATCAACGAAGCGGTTCTGGGTGACCGTATCGCTGTGGCAGAGTCAACACAAAAAGCCAGCGGTCTGGCAGGATTCTTCTCTGGTCTACTCAATTTCGGAACACAGCGCACGCTCGGTTACGCGAGCCTCGCGGTCGTCCTGGTGTTTGGGGCTATCGTGGGTGTAGTGAAGATGAGGACGACTACCGCGCCCACGCGAGTTGATAAGACAACTGCTCAGGCCGGCAACATACAACAAGCTGACAACAGCAACGCGGTTGCGCAAGTCTCGCCGGAACAAGTCGCGCCCGAAATTCCAAAAGTTGAACTTCCTCAGCGCGAAACACCAAGGAATTTTGTTGCTGTTAGTTATAAGAAACCGGCGGCGGTGAGCACCACGCCGAAGCCTGCTCAAGTGAAACTCATTCCGGGTGAGCGCTCCTACCTGCAAGCCATCGCGCGCTTGGATTCAACGATTAAGTCGAACAAAAAGAGCATGAGACCTGGTTTGCAGGTCGAGTATGAGCGTAATCTCGCAGTGGTCGATCGCGCTATCGCAGCCACTCGTAGCGCGGCCAAGAGCAATCCAAATGATCCCGACGCGGCCGATTTCATGTTTGCTGCTTATCAAAGCAAAGTAGACCTCCTCAATACGATCGCTGACGCCCGTGTCGGCGGAGGTCGCGGACACTGAAAGGCCGGCCGAAGTTGAGAAAGAAGTGGTTTGCAGTTTGGGCAGTAATCGGCCTCCTCGTCTCTCTGGCAGGCTCCACCGCCGCTCACGAGCACTCAAATCCCCAACCAGGTGAAAAAATCGACCGCACAATGACGGTTGATGCCCAGGCAATAGTTACGCTTTGTGTGGCTTCCGGGACGCTGAAGGTGCGTGGCTGGGACAAAGACGAGATTCACGTCCGCTCGCTCGACGCCGCGCAAATCGAGTTCAAACGCATCGATAAACCTAAAGATCCGATGAAGCCCGCGGGCCGCGTCGATGTGATGGTGTTCGACCGGTCTGGCGCCGCGAATACAAAGCTCGACTGCCAGGCAGTCGCAAGCGTGGAAATGGACGTGCCCGCAGGCGCGACCGTGCAGGTGCAAACACGCGACGGCGACATCACGATTGCGGGAGTCGCGGGAGCTTACGCGGGATCTCAAAACGGCGACATCATGATTGAGCGCGCCACGAAACTGGTTGAAGCCGGAAGTCTTGGCGGCAGTATTTATCTGAAGGATTCGAGTGGCCGTGTGAATTTGAGCTCGGCCGGTGGTGTTGTCGAAGTCATGAATGTCAGGCCTTTGGACGATGAAGATACGTTTGAGGTCGGAACGGTGAGTGGTGATATTCAGTTGACGCGGGTGAGTAATCCGAGAGTCACGGCCAAGACTGTGAATGGAACGGTGACGATGACGGGGCCGCTGGCGAAAGCAGGTTTTTACAGTTTTCAAAACACGACCGGCGACGTGGTTTTAGGGATGCCGCACGACGCATCGTTCCGTTTGAGCGCAAAAATTTCAGAGAAGCCCGGCATCGTTTCGGACTTTGCGTTGAAATACCTTACCGAACTGCCACCGCCGCCAGCCGCAAGGCCTCGAACCCCGGCGCCGGAGGCCAGGGGAAAAGTATCCGGACCGGTCGTGGCGCCGATCGTCATTGAAAAGCCCACCGTGATTATCGCGCAGCATATTTTGCGACGTGTGAACGCGATCTGTGGGACGGGGGATGCTACGATTTCGATCGCCTCGTTTGGTGGGACTGTCAGGCTGAAGAAAATCTAAGAAAGAGTTCACGCAAAGGCGCAAAGGACGCAAAGACGCTAAGGGCGGGTTCATTCCCCTTTGCGTCCTTTGCGCCTTTGCATAAATTCTTCGCTTTTCGGCCAAATATTTCTTGCCACAACCCCGTTATGTCCGGTGTCTTGACTATAGAGCAACGCAGAAGGGCCGAGGGCGGTTGGAACTAGTTATTTCAGAACTGACTGCTCTCGGCCTTAAAAGTAAGAGGTCAAGGGAATGAACAACACGAGACGACATAGCGAAAAATCAGGCTACCTCGTGATACTGCTTTTGTTGGTGGGTCTGACAGCATTCTCGCACTCCATGAAGGAGTTGACGGAAATCCACCAGTTGTCGGTGGACGCGAGCCGGTTGGTCGCACAATGGTCCGGCAACGTCACACCCGTTGAAATCCCGCAAGTCCCGCAAGTTGCTCAAACAGTCGTAAGAATCGAAAAGCACGAAAGTTGTCAAAGCAACCAGTCGGTGCCGGCAGTCGAGCTTCCCCGGTTAACAGAACTGAGCGCGGTAGCGCCGAGTCGTACTCAACCAACAAAAACCCGAAAGATCGAGCGACGCGGTAATATGGAAGCGGAGATCGCGAAGCTGAAGAAACTCCAACGCATTGACATCAATGCAGACGGTTTTGAAGTGCGCGTACCGGCTGTTCAACTTCCAGACTCAGATGAGTTTCCCGCGCTTACGTTTAAGACGAAGACCCGCAAGCCCGGTGCATTCAAATATAACCCTCGCGATCGTGAAATGCTTTTGAAGACGCTGAACCGTAGTATTAATCTACGTATTGCCAGTTAATAACCTTTTTAACAGGAACGAAAAAAGAAGATGATTAGGAAAAGCCTCATTAGTGTAGTTCTGCTGACTGTCGCCCTCGCCATGAATGGCGCCGGCGCCGCGGCAAAAGTGCTCCAGGAACTCAGGCCGGTGCCGTCTGTTCCAGCAACAGACTCGACCAACGCTGTCGCCCAGCCCGGCGAGTCAGGCGACGAGCTGCGCGAGGAGTTTCACCAAACGTATCCACTGTCGCCGACTGGTCGCATCAGTCTCGAAAACATCAACGGCGGCGTACAGATCAAAGTTTGGGACCAGGCATCAGTACAAGTTGACGCTATTAAAAAAGCATATCGCCAAAACCGCCTGAACGAAGCGAAGATCGAAGTCAACGCAACCCAGGAAAACATCAGGATCAAAACCGAGTATCCAGACGGGAATCAGAACTTCCGCAGTGGCGAGGGACGTTACGACAATCCAGCGACAGTCGAGTATTCGCTAACCGTTCCACGCAAAGCGATTCTCGAGTCTATCGAGATGGTGAACGGCTCAATCGATATCGACGGTGTTGAAGGCAGCGTCAAAGCCACTTCGATTAACGGGCGCGTAAATGCGCGTGGTCTGATCAATGAAGTGCGCTTGTCAACCATCAATGGCCAATTGGTCGCGACGTTCACGCAGCTCGACGAGACGAAGCCGATTCAACTGAATTCAGTCAACGGCAGTCTCACGCTCGTCATTCCATCCAATGCGAATGCTTCGGTTCGTGCCAACACGGTTCACGGCGGCATCACCAACGACTTCGGTTTGAAGATCAAGCACGGTGAGTATGTGGGCCACAGCATGGACGGACAGATCGGAACCGGTGGTCCACGAATCAAGCTCAACAACGTCAACGGCGGTATCAAGATCACGCACGCTGAAGACGGCTTGCCGGTCAGCCCGGCCGAGTCGCTCCAGGGCGATGCAGCCGTTCGCGAAGCTGAAAAAGCGGTCGAAGATGATGTCAGCGAGGCAGTCAAGGCTGCGGAGGCTGCACACGCGGCACGAGCGCGCATTGAAACGGCGCGAGCCGCACGAGAAACACAGCGCGAAGCGCAGCGACAAGTCGATCAGGCACTGCGAGAATCGCAGCGTGAGCTGGAAGCCGCACAGCGCCAGATCGAGCGCGAGCGCACGCGCGTAGAAGTTCGCACGAAAGTCATCGCGCGCGGCAGCGGCGGATACAACAGCGAGCGAGTCACTGCCAAGGAAACGAAAACGTTCAGCGTTGGTAGTGCGCCGCGAATTACCTTGAGCACCTTCGACGGTCAGGTGACTGTTCGTGGTTGGGACAAGAATGAAGTGACGTACAACGCCACGAAAGGCGCCGCCGACGAGGAAACGCTGAAACAGATCTCGATCCAATCGCAACAGCAGGGTGACGCGATCTCGATCAGCACCGTCAACCCAGAAGACGTCAACGGCCGCGTCAACTTCGACGTCTACGTGCCGCGTCAATCGACCTTGCACGTTTCGTCAGGCGACGGCGCGTTGAATCTCGACGGAGTCACCGGACAAATCACGCTGCGCTCGGGCGATGGTCCGATCGAAGTCGCAAATGGTGGTGGACAACTTCAGTTGAACACGGGCGACGGTATGATCCGCGTGATCAAGTTTGAAGGGCAGGTCGATGCGCGCACCGGCGACGGCTCGATTGCGCTCGACGGCAATTTTAATGCGCTTTCAGCGCGCACTGGCGACGGGCAAATTTCGTTGACAGTGCCGGCCGGCTCGAGCTTCACCATCGAAACCAATTCCATGGAAGACCTCGCTAATGAGGGCTTTGAGGTCAACGAAGACATCACGCCCTCGCCACGCGTGAAGCGCTGGAAAATCGGTAACGGCGGCAAGCTGTTTATTCTCAGGACTGGCGACGGAAAAATCCTCCTGCGCCCCCGCCAGTAAAGATTTCTCTGTGCACCCTCTGTGTTCTCTGTGTCTCTGTGGTAACTATCAACCACAGAGACACAGAGAACACAGAGGGCGCACAGAGAAGATCTAAGTTGTCTGCGCGCTCTGGAAGATTCTTTGGACCGCGTGCGTCCAAATGAGCGGGAACCTTTCGAGCAGCTTTCCTAAACTGCGAACAGGGGACACGTTTTCATGAGGGCCGCATCGCTCTGCACTGCTCTGATCTTTTTGTGCTGCGGCGCGGCCTATTCCCAGTCTCTATCTCCCGCGGCGACGCCCGGCCTCAAAACCGGTAAAGCCGCGCTCGCCCTTCCGCCCGAAAAAGCCAACCCGGTAAAAGCAGTCCTCTTCGCCAAGCCGCCCGTGATCGATGGGAAACTCGACGACGAAGTGTGGCAAACCGCGGTCGTATTAAAAGACTTCTATCAGATCCAACCCGGCGACAATCTCATCCCGGAAAATCGCACCGAAGTACGACTCGGCTACGACGCACGCTTCCTCTACCTTGCCTTTCACTGTTTCGACGATCCCGCCAAAGTCCGCGCGAATATCCCGAAGCGCGATCAGATCTGGGATGACGATTACGTCGGCATTCTCTTCGACACCTTCAACGATCAGCGACGCGCTTATGAGTTTGACTTCAATCCGCTCGGCGTTCAGGCCGATGGCATTTGGACGGAAGGCCAGGGCGAAGATTTCAGTCTTGATCTCGTGATGGAGTCGAAGGGAATGGTCACGAGCGATGGCTACACGATCGAGGTCGCGATTCCGTTCAAGTCTTTGCGCTACGTCGCGGGCAAAGACAAGTTGTGGGGCATTCACTTCTGGCGTCGCACGAAGCGTTTTAACAATTCGCTCGACATGTGGATCCCGATGGACCGCGACAAAAACAGTTGGCTCGCACAGGCCGGACACCTCACCGGTCTCGAAGGTATTTCCACAGAGCGAACACTCGAGCTGATTCCGAGTTTGACCGTCTCCGAAACAGGCAAAAGAAAAACTGCGCTCCCGTTCAATACGCGTGTGGGAACTCCCGATCCCGGACGCTTTGTAAACGAACCCGTGGATTTCGATCCCGGCTTGACCGGCAAATACACGCTCACGCCGACAGTCACGCTCGACTTCACACTGAATCCGGATTTTGCACAAGTCGAGTCAGACCAGTTAGTCGTGACTGCGAATCAACGTTTTCCGATCTTCTTCGAAGAGAAACGACCATTCTTTCTCGAAGGCATCGATATCTTCCAGACGCAGCTCACCGCGGTCCATACACGCGCGATCGTCGATCCCGATTACGCGGTGAAACTCACCGGCAAAGTCGATCGAAACACGTTCGGTGTAATACTCGCTTCCGACAACGCTCCGGGAAACTTCACCGAAGATGATCGCACGAACCCGGACGTCTTTCCCGGCATTCAACGCTTCGTCGACAAGAATGCTGCAGCCGGCATCCTGCGTTTGAAGCGCGATGTCGGCAAGTCAGATTCCTTTATCGGCTTTCTCACGACTTACCGTCGCTTCGTCGACACGTACAACGAGCTCGGCGGATTTGACGGTCGCTTTCGTTTTGACAAGCAGACGACGTTCAGTTGGCAAGTGCTGGGCACGCACAGTCGTCATCTCTTTTTCTTTCCTGAAGAAGGCGTACTGCGCGACAGCAAGCAGAATGGTTTCAGTTACGCGCTCGACTACAACAAGAGCGGCCGTCACTTCGGTCACGAGTTCAACATGGTGGGCCGCACGCGTTACTACGTCGCTGACCTCGGTTTTAATCGCCGGCCCAACACGAACAACCCAAACTGGTTCATCCGCTACAACTCCGAGCCGAAACCGAAAGCAAAACTGATCTCGTGGCGTGTCTATACAGACTTCAACGCCAACTTCGACTGGCAGGGACGTTCGCAGAACTTCAACAGCGAAACGCAGATCCAGTTTCAACTGCCGCTACAGACGTTTTTCGGCAGCGGTATGGATAAAGGTTACGACCGTGTTTTCGAAAGCGAGTTTGGACCAAAGCGACAGCCGGGATCTAATTGCGTGGTCGAGAACACGTGTACGTTTGCTGGTGAAGATAATGAGCGGTCGTCGCCTTCAACGGGCTTGTATGTCTTTGGCGGCTCGACGCCGAGCAAGAAGTACAACTTCAATTTCTTTGTGCTTCGTGTTTGGGGTTCGATGGATTTCGATTTCGGCGCGGAGCCGAAATTTCCACGCGTGAGTCCACCGGCGCTTGCAGCGCGCGAGGCGTTTGCGGCAGGTCTATGTGATTCGGACCCGTTGCCGGCGCAGTGTCGTTCACCGCAGGATCCAGGACCAGGCGACTTCTGGCACTTCGATGGCGGCATCACTTACCAGCCGACAAGCGCATTGAACGCGAGACTCAGTTATACAAAAGAGCGACTCACACGTTATGACACGGGCCGGGTCGCGTTTGATGAAAACATCATCTCGCTCCGCACAACGTACCAGTTCACGCGCTTCCTTTTTGCACGCGGCCGCATCGACTACGACTCGTTAGCTTCCAACGTCAAAGGGCAGTTCTTGCTGGGTTGGACACCCAATCCAGGGACGGCGTTCTACGCCGGTTACAACGATGATATGAATCGTAATGGGTTTAGTCCGTTTACAGGGCAACTTGAGCCAGGCTTTCGGCGTAATGGAAGAACGTTTTTTATCAAGATGTCATACCTTTTCCGGCGCAGTTTCTAAAAAGAGTTCTCCCGCTGCGGGAGCATCAACTCGCAACGGTTGCGGCGCTACGATACGGATCGCGTCGCTTATAACGTCAACATCCCGACTTTTCGCGGCACGTATCAGTTCACGAAAGCAACGTTCACGCGCTTGATTCTCGACTACAACACGCTCGACTCGCGACTGCGACGATCTGAACTACGACAGCCTGTATCCCTTCACGCGCGAAATCGTCCCCGGCTTCCGTCGCAACGCCCGCACGTTCTTTTATCAAAGCGTCGTACCTGATCCGGAAAGGTTTTTAGCCACGGATTAAACGGATGAACACGGCAAACCATTTCTTTCTTATCCGTGTTCATCCGTGTAATCCGTGGCCAAACTTACAATTGCTTTACGTAACTTTACATAACTTTACGTAAATCGGCTGTGGCTTTTCGGGACTCGCAAACGCTTGCGTGATAAACTGCTTAGGATGTTCCAGACCCGATTTCTCTTAATAGGAGTGTCGCTCTTACTGGCGGCGCTTTTTTTGACCTCTTGCAAGAGCGACTACCAGGCTTCGCAGCGACAGGGCCAGGGACGTCCCGGCCAGGGTGGACCAGCGCGTAAAGTCAAAACTACCACCGTCGCCGAAACTCCTTTCGGCGAAACCGTAACTGCCAACGGCACACTCGCCGCCTACGACCAAACAACAGTCAGCGTGAAAGTTCCCGGACGTGTCAGCTCGATCTCTGTCGATCTCGGTAGCGTCGTCAGGAAAGGACAAGTCATCTCCGTTGTCGACTCCGCTGACTATCGTCTCCGCGTGCAACAAGCAGAAGCCTCGCTCCAACAAGCGCGTGCGCGTCTTGGTCTCGCGCCGGAAGGGAATGACGATCGCGTCGATCCCGAACAAACGGCCACAGTGCGACAGGCTCGTGCAGTACTCGACGAAGCCCGCTACAACCGCGATCGTGCAGCGCGCTTAGTCGAGCAGGGCGTTATCGCGAAAGCCGAGTTCGATTCGGCGACGGCAACATTCAAAGTTGCGGAAGGTCGCTATCAGGACGCTTACGAAGAGATCCGAAATCGTCAGGGCGTACTCGCGCAGAGAAAATCCGAGCTTGCACTCGCGAGACAACAGTTAAAAGACACTGCGGTGATCGCTCCGCTCGATGGCATCGTGCAGGAAAAGCGGACGAGCGTTGGTGAATATCTCGCGGCGGGCGCGCCGGTAGTCAACATCGTGCGCATGGATCCGTTGCGTCTGCGAGCTGAGATTCCGGAGCGTGAGTCGCGCACGGTTCGCACGGGTCAGGATGTTCGTGTAACCGTCGAGGGCGATCAGAATATCTACGTCGGAAAGATCATGCGACTCAGTCCCGTGATCGCCGAGCAGAACCGTGTGCTCATGGTTGAAGCGGACGTACGAAATAATGGAACGCTGCGACCTGGATCGTTTGTGCGCGCCGAGATCGTGACCAACGATGCGAAGATGGCTGTGACCGTTCCGAACAATACGATCGTCACTTTTGCAGGTATTGAGAAAGTGATCGTCGTTCAGAATGGAAAAGCATTGGAGAAACCGATCACGACTGGCCGGCGCAACAACGATTTCACTGAGATTGTTTCCGGGATCAATGTTGGGGAAAAGATTGTAGTTGATCCGGGCAACCTGCAATCGGGTCAGGCTGTCGAAGTTGTCGACTAGCTGAAATAGGCCATGTAGGTCCTATCGGGCCTATTATTTTTTAAATGCAAAAATTAGCCGAAATCTGTATTCGCCGCCCTGTTTTCGCGGCCATGATCGTTCTTTCGTTGGTCGTAGTGGGCGCGGCTGGATTCTTCAGGCTAGGTGTAGATCGCTTTCCTTCAGTTGACCTTCCCACCGTCTCAGTGCGCGTCGGTCTTCCCGGCGCGGCGCCGGAAGAGGTCGAGTCGCTCATCGCGCAACCGATCGAAGAAGTCGTTAACACAGTCGATGGCATCAGCGAGCTGAGATCGGTTTGCGGGCAGGGAACCGCGATCGTAATCGCGACCTTCAAACTCGATCGCAATCTCGAATCAGCAACGCAGGACGTGCGCGATCGCGTAAACACACTCGGACGAACGCTTCCTGAAGACGCAACTCCTCCTGTCATTCAGAAGTTTGATAACGACAGTACTCCGGTCATGACGATCGCGCTCTCCGGCGATCGCGCATTAAGAGAGTTAACAGAGCTCGGCGACAAGATCGTACGCCCGCAGCTCGAGCGTGTCGGCGGCGTCGGTGAAGTGCAGGTTGTCGGTGGTCTCGACCGCGCGATCAATGTGTGGATCGACGCAGAGCGACTTGCCGCTTACCAGATTTCCATATCGCAAGTTCGACAAGCTATCGAACGTCAGAACGCCGACGTGCCGGGCGGAAACGTCACGACCAACAAAGAAGAGCTCGTACTCCGCACGCTCGGAAGGTTTACCGATCCACGCCAGTTCAACGACCTCGTAGTCGCGAATGTGAACGGCGCGCCCATCAAGCTGCGCGACGTTGGTCGTGTTGAAGACGGAACGAAAGAACAGCGCTCGGTCGCACGTCTCAACGGCGTTCCCACGGTAACGCTCGACATCAGGCGGCAGTCGGGCGCGAACACCGTCGAAGTAATCAAAGGCTTGAAAGAGGCTTTGCCGCGCGTCACTTCGCAGCTTCCCGAAGACGTCAAGGTTGAAGTCATTCGTGACCAGTCGCGCTACATCGAAGCGGCGCTACACGAGATCCAGATCCACCTCGTGCTGGGCAGTATTCTCGCGAGTCTGGTCGTACTAGTCTTTATGCGCTCGTGGCGCTCGACGTTGATCGCCGCGGTTGCGATTCCGTGTTCCGTCATTTCGACGTTCGGCATGATGAAGGCGCTCAACTTCACGCTCAACAGCGTGACGATGCTGGCGCTCGTGTTGATGGTCGGCGTGGTTATTGACGACGCGATCGTCGTGCTCGAAAACATCTTTCGCTTCATTGAAGAGAAGAGAATCGACTCGAAAGAAGCGGCGAAAGAAGCGACGAAAGATATCGGTCTCGCGGTATTGGCTACAACTCTGTCGCTCGTAGTTATCTTCCTGCCGGTGTCGTTCATGTCGTCCATTTCCGGACGCTTCCTGTACCAGTTTGGAATCACCGCGGCCGTCGCGATCCTCGTCAGCTTACTCGTGTCGTTCACGCTCACGCCGATGATGAGCTCGCGATTGATTCGCGTGAGCGATGCGAAGGGCGGGCACGATGGTCCGGCTTCACGTCGTGGTTTCTATCGTTACATCGATGGCGCTTACTCGTCGATGCTGGCGTTTGCGATGCGACATCGTATCGCTGTCGCACTCGTCGCGCTGGCGATCGTAGGGACCAGCGTACCGCTTTATCGCTCGGTGAAGCAGGAGTTCATTCCGACGAACGTGGACGAAGCGGAATTTGAAGTCAGCGTCAATGGTCCGGAAGGCACGAATCTCGCCGTGATGAATGAAGTGATCACCGCGATGGAGAAAGACATTCTCGAGACCCCTGGTGTGCGAATCGTGCTGTCGTCGGCAGGCGGAAGTTTTCTCGGCGGTGTAAACCAGGGCAGCGCGTACGTGCGCATCGCGCCGCACGAGGAGCGCACGCTCTCGTTTGGAAAATTCTGGAATGAGCTGAAGAAGGGACATCCGTTCAACGCTTTCAAAGGAAACTACACGCAACAGGACGTGATGGTTGAAGTGCGCCGGCGACTCCAGAAGTACGCGCCGATGCGCATCGGTGTGCGCAACGCGCAGTCGTTCAACTTCGGCACCGGCGGTCGCACAGATATTGACTTTGTTCTTCGTGGACCAGAGCTCGTTGCGCTTGCTGGTTATGCAGATGATTTGGTGGAGCGCTCGAAGAATCTCGGCGGCATCGTTGACGCTGATACAACTCTGAAACTCAACAAGCCGGAGCTGCGCGTCGTGATCGATCGTGATCGTGCCGCGGATCTCGGTGTTGACACGTCTGACATTGCTACGAGCTTGCGATTGATGGTCGGCGGTGAGGAAGAGACATCGCGCTTCCGAGATGAATCGATCAATGAAGATTACGATGTGCAGTTGCGTTTGACTGAGGGAGACCGCAACGACGTGGAAACGATCAAGCGGTTGTACGTTCCGTCGTCGAGGGGTGGCAGCGCGTCGACAACAGCAGGCGGCACGGCCGTGGGCGGACCGGGACTGGTTCGGCTTGATAACCTCGTAAAGATCGTACGCGACACGAGTCCTTCGCGCATTGACCGTCTCGATCGTGAGCGACAGGTTTCGGTGCGCGCGTCGGTGGCGCCGGGTTACGCTCTCGCAGATCGAATCGAAGCATTGCGAAACGCGGTTAAGGAGATGAACCTGCCGAGCGCTTACACGACAACGGTTTCCGGTCGCGCGCGCGAGCTCGAGCGAACCTTCACCGAGTTTATCTGGGCGTTCATACTCTCGATCCTCTTCATGTACATGATCCTCGCGTCGCAGTTTGAAAGCACCGTGCACCCGCTCACGATTCTCTTGAGTCTCCCGCTGTCAGTACCGTTTGCCCTCCTGTCGTTGTGGGGCACGGGAGACACGCTCAATCTCTATTCGGCGCTCGGTATTCTCGTCTTGTTCGGTGTGGTGAAGAAGAATGCGATCTTGCAGATTGATCATATGAACAGTTTGCGCGAGAAGGGGATGGAGCGTTACGAAGCGATCATGCAGGGCAATCGCGATCGTCTGCGACCGATCCTGATGACCACACTCGCGCTCGTCGCCGGTATGTTGCCGCTTGCATTAGGAACCGGGCCGGGCGCAGAGGAGCGACGCTCGATCGCGATCGTGGTTATCGGTGGTCAGACGTTGTCGCTGCTGCTGACGCTGATCGCGACGCCTGTAGTTTATTCGCTGCTCGATGATCTGAAGGGAACTGCGAGATGGCGACGCTTCGCAGAGAGTGCCGCTGCGTTCACGCACGGCATTGTTGAAAGATTAAAACCTCGTCGCAAACCTGCGCGTGAGAGTACTCCTGAGCCCACGATCGAGAGTGGCGACTAATCCTCTCGAAGATTTAGCCTTCTTAAGGGTTTCAGTCTAAGAGGGATTTAGCACCTCGAATAGAACAAGTCAGGAAGAGGGGCTTGCCCTGCTGATCGAATCCAAGCAACAGCGGGGGCAAGCCCCTCTTCCTGACTTGTTCTTTTTCTGGTGCTCTTTTTTCTTGTTCGGTGTTCTTAATCTCTGAAGTTAGCGCCCGTTCGATCGAGTTTCCGCAATAATCCTGGCCAGACTAATCGTCCACCACCGCCTTGAGTTACGACCTGTTCCTGCGCCGGGATCTGCGCGAAGATTTTTTCATTGATCGGCACGAGCTTGCCGCCACCTGATTGCGCCAGGATCTGGATCCGGCACGCACGCTCCAGCAGAAACATCGACAGAAACGCATCTGCGACTGTTGGTCCAACTGTCAGCAACCCGTGATTTCGCAGGATGAGGAAAGTCTTACGGCCTAAGTCTGCCACGAGGCGTGGCTTCTCTTCATCATTCAACGCGAGACCTTCGTAGTTGTGATAACCAAGTGAGGCCAAAACAAACAGCGACTGCTGCGATACCGGCAAGAGTCCCTTTTCCTGCGCAGAAACAGCGATGCCGTATTCGGTGTGCAGGTGCATCACGCAACGCGCATCCTCGCGCGCTGCATGCACCGCGCTGTGAATCGTGAACCCGGCCGGATTGATGCTGTACTCCGAGTCCATCACGAGCTTTCCATCCAGATCGACTTTCACGAGACTCGAAGCCGTGATCTCTTCAAACATCATCCCGTACGGATTGATCAGGAAATGATGCTCTGGCCCGGGCACGCGCGCCGAGATGTGTGTGAAGACCAGATCGTCCCAGCCATAATCCGCCACCAGACGATACGCAGCCGCGAGATCCACGCGCACCTGCCACTCTTCCGCCGAAACGTGATCGCGAACATTCGATTTCTTCACCTCGGGAGCGCTCATGATCATCCTTTCATTTCTTCCGGAACGCTTTCGGGCATGTTGAGGATCTCTTCCCAGCCAGAGTTGTCGGCGCGCATTCGCTGGACTAGGTCGTCGCGAAGCTGTCGCAGCTTTGCGCTCAGCTCGACCGAATAGTTTTCAATGTCCGCAAAGCGCTGTCGTTGCTCTTCGACAAATACTTTCTGCTTCTCGATCGACGGGATCGCCGAATGTTGTCCGTTCTCCCAGAACGGGACGAGCAGTCGCTCCACTGTTGCCGCGCCGGGAATCTCGAGGTTCTCGTCGTCGAGTCCGATGACGTCGCGCATGTACATTCCGTGAGCGTCTGTGCCGCGAAATAGCTGCAGTCGACCCGGCAGCGTGATCTTGTCTTCGGAGTTAGAAGCCTTGAGTGTCGGCTGACCCCTCATCACGCACTGCTTGAAGATCACACCTGCGACTGCCTTCACTTCGCTCGACAACTTCGTACCGATACCGAAACCCGCAACCTCCGGAAACTCAGCGACGATCTTCCGGACTTTTTCCACTGTCAGATCGCCCGTGAGATTCGCGCGTAATCCGGGTAAACCGTTCGCCGCGAAGAAACGCAGACACCACTCGCCGAGCTCCGCAAGATTTCCCGAATCGACACGAAATCCTTTGAACGCACGGCGACGCGCTTCCGTTGAAGTCGCAGCCATTGCTGCGTGGACCGCGCCCATGTAAACGTCGATCGTGTCGAGCAGCAACGTCGTGCCGTTTGGGTTCGCGTCGAGCCAGCGCTCGAAAGCGACCTGTTCGAAATGTTTCGGTTTGCCGGTGCGCGGATCGATCTCCGGGTCGTCCATGTACTCGATATACGCCTGTTGCCAGTAGTGAGCTTCGGTGCCGACGGCGGGAATGTCGAGACGGTGCGCGGCTTCGAGATTTGAAGTGTCGTTAAAGCCGCCGATGAACGCATAAACAGCGATGTCGACGGCGCGCTCGATGTCGCCGTTGCGCCGCAGTGAAAAATCTGAAAGCCAGCGATTGCCGGCCGCCATGCGAAACTGCATCGCCGTACTGGCCGTCGTCATCGGCAGATCGAATGCGTGCTCAAACTTGATCTCCTGCGCCTGCGTCAGTCCGAACGCGCCGCTGATGTCGGCAAAAGGCTCCTGTGCGAAGACGATCGTGCCCGCACGCACCGCGCGGATCTTTCCTACGAACTGAATGTCTTCGATAGCTTTGGCGAAGAGTTGCAGCCCCCCGCGGTCCTGTTCGAGGAAGCGAAGACGCGGGCGATCGATCTGGCTGTCAACGAGGAGTCGGACGAGACGTTCGTGGCCCAGGCATGGCGCGAAAGGAAGTTTGCGTTGCGTGACGTAGAAAGTGGCTTCCGCATCACTCAGTCGCTGATCGTGGAGCCGCGTCACATCCTTAAAAGACGCGTCGCCCATGGCGGCGTGGTAACGATCGATATTGAGAGTGCCCATCAGTTCAAAGCCTGCGAAGCAGGCGACAGCATAAAGCCTGGGGCGCAAGCCCCAGGATCCGAAGCAAAAGAACGATTGAGCGCGCGAAGCGCCCGGCAGCGCTGTCGCCCGCTTCGCGGGCTCGATCCTAAATTTATCAAACGATCCTGGGGCTTGCGCCCCAGGCTTTATGCTGTCGCCCGCTTCGCGGGCTCGATCCTAAATTTATCAAACGATCCTGGGGCTTGCGCCCCAGGCTTTACGCCGTCGCCCGCTTCGCGGGCTACAACCCGGCTCATTCGCCCGCTTCGCGGGCTCAGGTAACGATCTCGGCGCCGGCGTCGCGCATCTCGTCGATGGCGCGGTCGCCGTCGCCGGGTTGAAGATCGACAGGACGCATGGCGTTTTCGATAGCTTTAACTTTGAAGCCGTGTTTCAGGGCGTCAAGCACTGAGCTTTTGACGCAGTAGTCAGTCGCGAGTCCACCGATGACGACTTCTTCGACGTTTTGATTGTGCAACCGAGTGGCCAGATCCGTGTGGTCGAAAGCTGAATAGCCGTCGTGTTCGTCGACGCCCTTCGAGATCACTGTGATGCGCGGGTCGTCGCGCAGCGCCGGATGAAACTCCGCGCCTTCCGTGTCGCGCACGCAGTGGACGGGCCACGTGCCGCCGTGCGCCGCAAAGTGTTTTGTTACTGGTGGGTGCCAGTCGCGGGTTTTGTAAACAGGCGCGCCGCGCTCGAGAAAGTCGTCGATCAATTTATTGAGAGGTGCGACCACTTCATCACCCTGCGGGACCGCGAGGGTTCCGCCGGGGCAGAAGTCGTTTTGCACGTCGATTACCAGAAGAGCTTGTTTCGCTTCAGTCATACGTTTACAGGATGACGGACAATGTTACACTGAGGGCACAATGAATCATAACGAGGTGGCCAAGCGCGTCTGGCAGAAGGATGCGACGCTCTGGAAGTCTGATTCCGACAACATCAAGATCATTAAAAACTCGCTGGGCTGGTTGACTGTTGCCGACGAGATGATAGGCGTTATTGACGATCTCGTCGAGTTTTCAGAGTCAGTTCGCAGCCGCGGTTTTCAACACGTGATGGTCTGCGGCATGGGCGGCTCGTCGCTCTGTCCGGAAGTGCTGGCGCGAACATTCGGCAGGCAGCCTGGATTTCCGGAATTGCTCGTCCTTGATTCGACCGATCCGGATGTCATTGCCGCGTTCAAAGAAGGAATCGACGTCGAGCGTTGTCTTTTCATAATCGCCTCAAAATCCGGAAGCACTACTGAGCCCAATGTCTTCTATAAGTTCTGGTACGAAGAAGTAAGCAAGCTCAAGGAAAATCCGGGCGACAACTTCGTCGCCATCACCGATCCCGGTTCGTCGCTCGTCAAAACTGCCGAAGAGCTCAAATTCCAGCGCACGTTTCTCAATCAATCGGATATCGGTGGACGCTACTCAGCGCTTTCTTATTTCGGCATGGTGCCCGCGGCGTTGATGGGTCTCGACGTGCGCAGGCTTCTCGAAGGAGCGCGACAGGCGGCGCAGTCGAACGACGCGGCGGTCGAGCTGGGTGTCACGATGGGTGATAACGCCGCCGCCGGACGCGACAAACTCACGCTCGTGATCGATCGATCTCTCGAGACGTTCGGACTCTGGATCGAACAACTGATCGCGGAGAGCACGGGCAAAGAAGGCACTGGCATACTGCCCGTCAACGGTGAGCCGCTCGGCACTCCTGATGTTTACGGCGACGATCGTTTGTTCGTGTCGATCTCGCTCGGCAGTGCTTCAGTGAACACACGACTCGAAGCTCTTGCTGCCGCTGGTCATCCGATCGTCAATCGTGAGCTCAACGATCTGTACGATCTCGGCGCGGAGTTTTTTGTGTGGGAATTTGCGACGGCGGTTGCCGGCTGGCGTCTCGGAATCAATCCGTTCGATCAACCCAACGTGCAGGAAGCCAAAGACGCGACCAAAGAATTGCTGACTGCTTTCACGCGCCGTGGTCACCTCGATCCACGCAATACCGTGGCTGCGGATGAGTCGATAGCAATTTACGGTGCTGACGATGCTGAGAAAGCGGACTCCGTCGCGGAGGTTTTGAGAGATCATCTCGCGACGATTAAGCCCGGCGATTACATTGCTTTTCTGAATTATATCGAAGACACGCCTGAGATCGATCGCCAGTTTCAGGAGCTCAGAACTCAGTTGCGCGATGCCACACATTGCGCCACCACGGTTGGTTATGGACCACGCTTTCTGCACTCGACCGGACAGCTACACAAAGGTGGACCAGACACGGGCGTGTTCTTCCAGATCATCGCCAATGATGCGGTTGATTTTGCGATACCCGGCGAGCCTTACACCTTCGCTATCTTGAAACAGGCGCAGGCGCTTGGAGATTTCCGCGCCCTCGTGAAGCGCGGTCGTCGAGTGATCGGGATCGATCTCGGCGATGACACCTTAGGCGGGCTTGCGCGGTTAAGAGATTATTTAGCCGCGGATTCACGCGGATGAACGCGGATATTCCTTCAAATTGAACGCGCGGAACTGATACATTTCGAGGCCTCACCGCACAGTTGTCATACGGCACTGGAAGCCGCGCGCTAATCGAACTTTATAATTTCCAAGACAATCCCCCAGAACACAACTGCTTTTTAGCAAGGCATACGAGTTGCCGCTTGGAATGCGATCACTCGCTCCCGTGGGCCCTGCCAATTTGGAGGAGGAACCGTCGCCGTGAGGTTTATCGAAAAGTTCTTCAAGAACGAGCTAGCTATCGATCTGGGCACAGTCAACACACTCATCTATCAACCCGGTAGAGGAATCCTTTTGAACGAGCCCTCCGTGGTCGCGCTCGATCGCTACGATGGTGAGGTCGTTTCCGTTGGTCACAAAGCACTCAAACTCGTGGGCCGTGAGCCGCGCGGCATCGAAGTGCATCGTCCGATTCACAGCGGCACCATTTTCAACTTCGAAGTAACGAGGAAGATGTTGCGGTCATTTATCGGCCAGGTGACTGACGGAATTCGCTTCGGTCATTTTGTCGTCGGCATTCCCGGCTCTGCGACCGCGGTTGAGCAACGCTCGGTTCGCGATGCTGCGCATGATGCTGGTGGTCGTCGCACCGATCTCGTCGATGAAGGACTCGCCGCCGGAATAGGCGCGGGTCTCGCGTTCGACGATGAGCGCGCACATCTCGTGGTTGATATCGGCGGTGGCACTACGAACATCGCGATCGTCGCGTCAGGTGGAGTGGTTTCGTCGACGAGTTTGCAGGCTGCCGGAAACGCGATGGACGAGAGCATTCGCGATTACGTGCGGTCCAACTACTTTCTACAGATCGGCGAGTACACGGCTGAAGCGTTGAAGCGTGAGCTCGGTGCGCTGAGCGATGATGACATTCCCTCCGACGAGCGCAAGATTCAACTTGTCGGCAAGCAATTGAGTGATGGTTATGCTTGCGCGGTGCAGATAACGGCTGAAGAAGTGCGCGAAGCGTTGGAACCGATCATCAATGAAATCGTGACCGGCATTCGTCGTGTGATTGAAGACGCGCAACCGGAAGCTGTCGCTGACATTTACTACTCGGGAATGATTCTCACTGGCGGTGGATCGTTGCTGAAGGGATTGAAGAGCCGTTTGCAAAGTGAATTGAAACTACGCGCGACCGTGCCGGAGGATCCAATAAGCACGGTCGTGATGGGAGCCGGTATCCTTTTGGACCGGCCCGACCATCTGTATCGTTGTGCGATTCGTCCGAACTTGCCGGTGTGGCAGGAAGCGGAGGAATTAGTCGTCAGTTGGTAACACGGATTTGACGGATCTATTAAGACAGGATTTACACGGATCGATCCGCGTAAATCCTGTTTTTATGATCCGCACAATCCGTGGTTAGCAACGAACGTATCCAAGCGCCCAAAAGACAATAATGAAAATCAGTATGGTGGAAATGCATCCGCCACCAAATTTCCACGCTGCTGCTCCTGCAAGTATTCCTCTTAACGGTCCTTCCATTGATTAACCTCCCGTTTGATCTTCGGCAATCACAGTGCCAATATCACTTGACGCCCTTCTTGAGAAACTTGAGCAACGACTGTTCAGCTTTGTGTAAACCACGCCCACGAAAACCGATCAGATCCTGGAGATTCGTGGCACAGGCGTCGATCACTTGGCCCTTCTCGAACGAGCTGATGATCTCAGGACACACGTACGATCCACGACAAACTGCCGGCGTGTTGCCCAGCACCTCCGCAGTCTCTTTGATCGCCTCCACGATCCGTTTGTTTCGCGCCGTTTTCTTCTCCGAAATCTCGACACCATTGCGCGCGAGTGCGCACGCGCAAACGAGTGTGCCCGCCCACGTACGAAAGTCTTTCGCACTGAAACTACTGCCCATCACTTCCTTGATGTACTGGTTGATGTGACGTCGCGTCACGACCACCGGCTTGTTGTCGCCGTTGATATATTTGAAGACGTTATAGCCCGGCAGCTTGATCGTCTCTCGAACCACGCGTGCGACCTGGTGATCGCGTAGCTCGCGTTGTTGTCGCACGCCCGCCTTTCCGCGAAAGTCGAACCCGACCAGATCGCCTTTAACAGTCACGTGTTTGCGCCGCAAGGTCGCGATGCCGTAACTGCCGTGCTCACTCGCATACACTTCGCTGCCCGGTCGCATGTAACACGTCGAAAGAATGCGCAGCACCGCAGCGAGCACGCGTTCACGAGTCAAACCCGGCTGGCGTAAATGACGCGCGACGGTAGCGCGCATCTGCGGAATCGCTTTCGCAAATTTCGTGATGCGCCGAAATTTACGGAGCTCCTGCGTGCGTGTGTGGCTCTCGTGATAGAGATACTGCCAGCGGCCCGCAGTGTCTTTTCCGATCGCCTGCACTCTTCCATTTGCGGCCGGATTGATAAACACCTCAGTCCACGCTGGTGGAATTTTCAGATCGTTAATTCTGTCGACATCGGCTTTCGTTAGACGACCGCTGACCGGCTGGTAGCGAAAGCCGCGTTTGGGAGTGCCGAGTCGACGTATGCCGATGTTCTGCAGACGTTCGAGTTTTGTCATTGGAACGGGATTTGTTTATGCCTTTCGGATATTAGGTCAGTCAGGAAGGTTAAATTTGAGTAAGCGTATCGATCCTCTCAAGCCGAAATACGACATCATCTGTTCGTGGTGTGGCGCATTGATCAGATCCAGTACTCTGGAGCTGCCGGAGCAGATGTGTTTGATCTGTCATGCGCGAATGCTCAACGACTATTTCCAGCGGATAAATAAAAGCCACGGATCTTCACGGATGAACACGGATCGGAAATGATTTTTGCCGTGTTTATCCGTGTAATCCGTGGCTGAGAATTACTTCCTCTTCTGATCGCCGCGATCGCCTTGCCCCGGTGGAACTGTGGTCTTCGAATGCTGTTTGCGATCCTGAGCTAGTGAGCGTCCCACGTCTACCACTTCATCAAACTGCCCCTTCTCATTTCGCCTCACAAAGCGTTTGTCTGTACCAGTGTCGATTAATTCACGATGACTCTTCGCTGATTTCTTTGCCATTTATGAACCTCCTATGAAGTGTAGCTTTCCTGTACAGCCGTCACTCCGCGTTGTTTAGTTACGGAGCAGTTAACCCCTAAATCACTACACATTCTTCCTTCGCGCAATCGCGATGCCAGCACGGATCGTGATTTGCAGTTCGCCCGGACCATGGCGAGTAAAAAGCGATCGAAGGGCAAACTGAAGCAGCCGAAATCGCCGATGCCACCTCAGCATCAGGAGAAGCCAGGCGTTGAGGCGAAACTCAAGCCGAGGCCGAACTACCAGGCGCCGATGTATCAGGGCGCCGGAAAACTGAAAGAGAAGGTGGCGCTGATCACAGGTGGTGATTCCGGAATCGGTCGTGCTGTGGCGGTGCTCTTTGCGCGCGAAGGTGCAGACGTTGCGTTCACGTTTTTGAAAGAAGAGAAACGCGACGCTGACGAAACAAAGCGAGCGATCGAAGCCGAAGGACAACAGGCGTTTGCGTTAACCGGCGACGTTCGCGATCCGAAAGTTTGTAAGAAGCTCGTGAAGCAGACGGTCGACAAATTTGGCAAGCTCGACATCCTGGTCAATAACGCTGCGTTTCAACAACACCAGGAAAGTCTTGAAGACGTGACGGAAGAACAGTGGGATCGTACGTTCAAGACAAACATCTACGGGTATTTCAACATGACGAAGGCGGCGCTGCCGCATCTCGAAGAGGGCAGCGCGATCGTCAACACGGGATCGATCACGGGTCTCGAAGGCAGCAAACAGTTGCTTGACTACGCTTCGACGAAAGGCGCGATTCACGCGTTTACAAAATCACTCGCGCAGAATCTCGTCGAGCGTGGCATTCGCGTGAACTGTGTTGCGCCTGGTCCAGTCTGGACGCCGCTCAATCCGGCGGACAAGGAAGCGAAAGACGTGGCTAAGTTTGGCGCAGATACGCCGATGAAGCGTCCGGCCCAACCGGAAGAGATCGCGCCTGCTTACGTTTATTTCGCGTCGGAAGTGGATTCAAGTTATGTCACGGGGGAAGTTTTGACATTACTCGGAGGCGAGACAACCGCGGCCTAAGTGCGGAAGCGGCCGCTCAACTTAATCAGGAGGAAAAAGAGAGATGGGAGATAATGCCAGCAGTACGGCGAGCACCGGAATCATTGCAGTTCTCGTAATCTTCGTGATCCTTGTAGTAGCCGCTTTGTTCGTGTTTGGTGGGCGGTGGTTTGGTGGCAACAAGCGAGTCGATGTGAACATCGGCACGCCGGCCAAGTGATTTCAGCGGGCGCGGCGGAGTCCAATGAAAGACGATTCACAACGAAGCACATCGCTTTGGATGGCTACGGCAGATACGCCGTCTCAAGCTCGGCTTAAAGAAAGTATTCGCACTGACATTTGTATCATCGGTGCGGGTATCGCCGGCTTGACGACGGCGTATCTGCTCGCAAAAGAAGGCCGGTCGGTTGTCGTGCTGGACGACGGCGTGAGCGGTGGTGGTATGACGGGTCGCACGACCGCTCATCTCACTAATGCTTATGACGATCGTTATGTCGAGATCGAAAAGCTGCACGGTGAGGAAGGGGCGCGGCTGACAGCACAGAGTCACACCGCTGCGATCGAGAAGATCAGCCAGATCATTGAAGCAGAAAAGATCGACTGCGACTTTGAGTGGCTTGACGGGTTTCTATTCTGTGCACCGGAACACTCGGTCGATCTACTCGACGATGAGCTGGCTGCTTCGCATCGCGCCGGACTCAACGGAGTGAAAAAAGTAGCACGTGCCCCGGTTGACTCATTCGATACCGGCCCGGCCCTGCGCTTTCCACAACAGGCGCAGTTTCATCCACTCAAATATCTCGACGGCCTGGTCAAATCCATCATGCGTGACAAAGGCAGTGCGAGTCGTGTTTTCAACCAAACGCACGTCACGAAGATCGAGGGCGGCGCGGAAGCTACAGTCGAGACGAGTCATGGGCCAGTCGTGAAGAGCGAGGTCGTCGTCGTCGCGACGAATACTCCGGTAAACGATCGGGTCGCGATTCACACGAAGCAGGCGCCATATGTCACGTACGTGATCGGCGTTCGCATTCCGAAAAACTCGGTGACGCGTGCGCTTTACTGGGACACAGGCGATCCGTATCACTACCTCAGACTGCAACGTGAAGATGATTACGACGTCTTGATCGTCGGTGGTGAAGATCACAAGACCGGACAAGAAAACGACGGTAATGAGCGGTTCGCACGGCTCGAGCAGTGGACGCGTGAGCGCTTTCCACAGTCGCTTGACGTTGAGTATCGCTGGTCGGGACAGGTGATGGAGCCGGTTGACGGTCTCGCTTTCATCGGGCGCAATCCGCTCGACGAGGACAACGTTTACATCGCGACGGGCGACTCCGGCCAGGGCATGACGCACGGTACGATAGCCGGCATGTTGTTGAGTGACTTGATTCAGGGACGCAAGAACCGCTGGGAAGATTTGTACAGTCCTTCGCGGATACGATTGAAGTCGTTGCCGGAATACGCATCGGAGAACATCAACGTCGCGGGACAGTACGCTGATTATGTGACGGCGGGTGATATCAAGTCAGAGTCAGAGTTGCAGCCAGACGAGGGCGCGATCATGCGCGATGGTGTTTCGAAGATCGCGGTGCGTCGTGATGAGAGCGGTAACGTACACAAACTCTCAGCCGTCTGCCCACACCTCGGATGTATTGTCGCGTGGAACTCGACCGAGCAAACGTGGGACTGCCCGTGTCACGGTTCGCGATTTAGTGCTGAAGGGCGGGTTTACCAGGGACCAGCTAACAGTGATTTATCAAATCCGTAATCCGTGTTATCCGCGTTTAATTGAACACGGATAACACGGATCTATTATCGGATTTAAACCGCGCGCCGTCCGGTCACGAGGTTGATGACCAGGATTATTACCGCAACGACCAGCAGCAGGTGAATGAGACCGCCGCCGACGTGTGATAGCAACCCAATCAGCCACAAGACCAACAATATCACCAGAATTGTCCACAGCATGATCGAATCTCCTTCTTGAAACTGTCCTCAGCCCATTTCCAAAAGCAGTGTGAAAACGAGCAACGTCCATGCCAATCCGCAAACGTGTTCGTTCGCGGACCGGTAGCTACATATAATGCATCACAATCATCCGGTTTGCGATCTCGCCTTCGCGTTATGTTTTGATTTAATCCAATAACAGCTTGAACAGATCGAGACTAACTGAGTATTATTCACGGCGTAGTTTATATCCCCGTCCTCTTGGCGCCGCTCGGTCCCGGAAACGCGGCGCTATTCGGAAAACAAATGAGTGGAGCAGAACAAACCCCCGCTGTCGAAACAGTCACCGAAGGCAAATACGTCTACTGCATCATCGAGACTTCCGAGCCACGCTCGTTCGGTCCGATGGGTATCGGCGCCCGCGGCGACGATGTTTACACTATTCATCACAAGGGCCTCGCGGCCGTCGTCTCCAACACGCCACTCGTCGTTTACGATCCGACGCGCGAGAACGTGTTTGCGCACGAGCAGGTAAACGAGACTGTGATGCGCGAGTTTACGGTGCTGCCGATGGCGTTCGGCGCGCTGTTCCGGACGGAAGAAGACATTGTCGAGCTGATTCGCGGCACTTACGATGCACTGCGTGACGTGCTGACGAAGATGGAAGGCAAAGTCGAGTTTGGTCTGAAGGTGAACTGGGACCGCGACAAAGTCACCACCGAGCTCGAAGAGAAAGACGATGAGATCCGTCACCTCAAAGAGCAGATTGTTTCGCGCACGACCGGTTCGACTTACTTCGCACGCATGCAGCTTGGACGTTTGATCGAGACCGCGTTGACGGACCAGGCCGACGCTTATATTCGTGAGGTCTATTCACAGTTGCGAGACACTGCGGTGGCGTCTCGCGCCAACAAGCCGATCGGCGATCGCATGATCATGAATGCAGCGTTTTTGATCGAGCGCGATCGCGAAGCAGAGTTTGACCAAAAGGTGAAAGAGATCGCGTCGAAGTATGAAGGCAAGCTTTCGTTCAAGTACACTGGTCCCTGGCCCCCATACAATTTCGTTCACATTCGTCTCAAGCTCGAGCGCGGCGAGGGCGCTACCGAAGCAGTAGCCAGCTAATGTTCTTAATCGACGACTTATTGCTCGCGCCGGTCAACGGTTTCAAATTCATCCTCGGCCAGATTCAAAAGATGGCCGATCAGGAGTTGAACGACGACAGCGTGATCAAGGAGCAACTGCTCGAGTTGCAGATGCGCTACGAGTTGGAGGAGATCTCCGACGAGGAATTCCGCGAGCGTGAAGCGGAGTTGTTTGCGCGGCTGCGAGTGATCAAGATGCGGCAGCTCGATTTGATGCATGAAGCGACTGCGCACACGGCTGAGTCGTCGAGTTTCGTGATCGAAGTTGGCGGAGACGACCACGGCGAGTTCCGCGACAAAGGTTGAACGCCCGTTACCTTTTCTTCGGTGGCAAGGGCGGCGTCGGTAAGACGACCGCCGCATCAGCGACTGCTCTCTATCTCCTCAACAAACTCAAAAAAGACGATTCGATTCTGTTGTTTTCGACAGATCCGGCTCATTCACTCTCTGACAGTCTCGACGTAAAAATCGGTAACCGTCTGGTTGAAGTCAAACAGCATCGCGGGGCGCGACTGTTTGGTTATGAGATGGATGCGAGTCTGGCGCTGGAGAGGTTTCGTGCTGAGCACGGCAAAGTGCTAGCGGAGATCGCCGAGCGCGGGACGCTGCTCGACGAGGACGACATCAAAGAGTTGTTGAGTCTTTCGTTGCCGGGCATGGATGAGGTGATGTCGCTGTTTGAGTTGAGTGAGTTGGACCGTGAAGGTGCGTATGCACACATCGTGGTTGATACGGCGCCGTCGGGGCATACGTCGCGGTTGTTGCGTCTGCCGGAAGTGTTCGATCGGATGGTGAAGGCGCTCGATCTGATGGGCGACAAGCATCGCTACATCGTCGCGCATTTTGCGCGTCGCCGGCCGGTGGCGGATGAGGTTGATGTGTTTCTTCAGGATTTGAGGAGGCGGATCGAGGCCGTGCGGAAGTTGTTGCACGATTCGGAGCAGACGAGTTTTACGCTCGTGACGATTCCCGAAGCGATGGCTGTTCGTGAGACGGAGAGATACTTGACGTTGTTGAGCGAGCAAGGCGTGCCGGTGCGCGATCTGATCGTGAATCGTGTTGAGCAGGAGCATGGTGCGTGTGCGTATTGTCACGCGCGGGTGCGGAGCCAGCGGCCGTGGTTGAAGGAGATCGCCCGCTCGTTTGGAGAGTTGGAAATTTGTTATGTCCCATTGATGCCGAAAGAGGTGCGTGGTCTTGATGATCTCAAAAAGATCGGAAAGCTGATCTGGGAAGAAGAATCAATCCACGAAAAGCGGGGGCAAGCCCCTCTTCCTGACTTGTTCTCTCTTAAAGCGCCTAAGACAATTAAAGCGCCTAAGACAAGAACAAGTCAGGAAGAGGGGCTTGCCCCCGCTTTCTCACTTACTTCACACAAAATCGTGATCTTTGGCGGCAAGGGAGGGGTTGGGAAGACGACTGCGGCGGCGGCGTTTGCCCTCGCGCTTGCTCAAGCGAATCCGGAACAAAAGATACTCGTGTTCTCGACTGATCCGGCGCATTCGTTGTCAGACAGTTTTGATGAAGAGATCGGCCCTGCGAATCTCGACCGGATGGAGATCGATCCGGGCAAGTGGTTTGAAGAGCTAAAGAAACGATATCGTACGTGGACTGATGAGCTGTTTGCTTCGCTCTCGGGTGGTTCGCGGATGGAGATCAAATTCGATCGCGAGGCAATGAGGGAATTGGTTGAATTAACTCCGCCAGGCATCGATGAGATTGCAGCGCTCGGGACGATCAGTGATCTTCTTGATCTGGAGCAGTACCAGACGCTCGTGCTCGATACCGCGCCAACCGGACACTTGATACGGTTTCTGGAGTTGCCGCAGGTTGCGCTCTCGTGGATTAGAACGTTCATCAAGTTGTTGTTGAAGTACAAAGACGTGATGCGCGCGAATCAGGTCGCGGAAGAGCTGGTGGCGATGTCAAAGAGCATTAAGAAGGTGATTGCGTTGCTGACTGATCCGGAGCGTTGTGAGTTTGTCGGTGTGGCGATCCCGGAGCGCATGAGTCTTGAAGAGACAGTGGACCTCGCGAAGTCGCTCGAGAAGTTGAAAGTGCCGATGAGTAAGTTGCTGATCAATGGCGTGGTGCCGGTGAACGACTGCAAGTTTTGCCAGTCACGGCGAAAGATGCAGGAGCAGGTGATGAAGGAGTTTCAAACAAAGTTCCGGCGACGTGCGGTCGAGATCTTTGTGGCGCCACAACAACCGCACGAGATCCACGGCACAAAGGCCCTTCAACGGCATTTCCAAGTATGGGAAAGATACTCACGCAGCGGCGCGGCGGCGCAGCGAAAGACGCAGAGATAGGTTTTCCGTTGCGCCGCTGCGTCGTTGCGGGAGAATATACTGTTAATGGCAGAGCTTGCTTATTACGTCTATTGTATCGCCGAGAGTGGGGCAGCCGCGCAGTTGCCGGTTGAAGCGTTGCCTGCTGCGATGGAGGACGACTCGAAACTCGAATGGATTTCGGTCAACACACTTGCAGCACTCGCCAGCAAGGTACCACGCGCGACTTACAGTGAAGAAAATCTTGCCGAACAATTAACCGACGCAACCTGGACCGCGATCCGCGCGATGCGACACGAAACAGTCGTCGAGTTTGTCGCGAAGCGCGCCACCGTGATCCCGCTGCGTTTCGGAACGATCTACCTTGAGCGGAGCGGCGTCGAACAGATGCTGGCCGAAAAGAGCCGCGAGCTCGAATCGATCATCGAGCAACTACGTGGACGCGAAGAGTGGGGTGTGAATGTCTATTACGATCGGGCTGTATTGTTGAATAGTATTACTTCCGTGAGCCCGGTGCTGCGCGACCTGGTCCAGCGTGCCGAGCAAGCGCCACCGGGACAGTCGTACCTGATGCAAAAGAAGATCGAGACGCTGAAGGTCGACGAAGCACGCACGGCAGTGAATCGAATCGTCGACCAAATCGAAGAGACACTAAAATCGCAAACGGACGATGCGCGGCGTTTGCGCATTCTCAAGGTTGAAACAACCGAGCACGGTGAGTTGAAAGCGAAGTTTGCTTTTCTCGTGAAGCGCGCGGCGTTTGAAGAGTTTCGCGACGCGGCTGAGCGTCTGGCGCAGGAGCATCAATCCGCCGGCGTTCGCTTGGAACTAACGGGTCCGTGGCCCGTCTACAATTTCTGTGCAGGATAAAACATGTCAGACTTCGATCAGATCATCGTCGGCGAGGAATGGGAAAACACCGATCTCTCTCTACTCGAAACACTCGATCACGTGCTCAACCGCGGCCTCGTGATCGCCGGTGAGATCACCATCGCCGTTGCCGACATCGATCTGATCTTTGTGGGCCTGAACGTGATGGTGAGCTCAGTCGAGACTGCCCAGGAAGTCTTACGCAAGCGCCAAGCAACGGAATGAGGCTATACGTTTACTGCCTTGCCGAGGGCGTCGAGCGGCTAAACAAGACCCCGGCCGGTGTTTCCAGCGCCCCGGTGCGAATCGTTGAATTCGACGAAGACCTTTCGGCTCTCGTGAGTGTTTACCGAGCTGCCGATTTTCAGGTCAGCCGGAAAAACGCGCTTGCGCATCACGAAGTAGTGCGCAGTATCACCGAGCAGACGACACCATTGCCCGCTCGGTTCGGAACGGTTGTCACCGTTGAACAACTCCGCAATTATGTTTCAACACACCAGGAAGCGATCAAAGCCAAATTCGCGCACGTGCGTGGCCGCGTTGAGATGAATGTGAGGATGATCGGTACAGTCCCGGACACATCTCAGGAGCCAAAAAACGATAATCTAAGTGGACCCGGCACGGCATTCCTGCTGGAAAAGCAAAGGGAGATCCTCCGCGAGCAGGCCGGCGCGGCTCAAAAAGGACAATTATCCGCATGGTTGAGCGAAAAGTTGGGTGACCTCATAAAAGAGGAGAAAATCTCTATAACTCCCTCTGAAACGGTAATTTTGGCCAGGGCAGATCACCTCATCGACCGCGCAAACGTTCAGGAGTATCGAACAAGGATGGCGAGGGCAGTCGAGGAACGGCCCGAGATGCGCTTTATGGTGAGCGGGCCGTGGCCGCCGTATAGTTTTGCAAACATTGAGCTTGAGTTTAGTAGCCAGTTCGGAGTAAGCTGATGTCGTTTTCCCCCGAAAATCCCCTTTCGGCTGAGCCTGAGATCGAAACTTCGCACGTGGATGAGTTTGTGGAGCAACTTCGTTGTGTCACGGACACTCTCCCTTCGCGAATAAATATCGATGCGCAGAGCATCGAGCAGGGTCTGGCCAAGCTAGTACTAACTTTGATCGAGTTCATCCGCCGTCTGTTGGAAAAACAGGCGGTCCGCCGGATGGAAGGCGGGGATCTCTCACCTGAACAGATCGAAGAGTTGGGATTGGCGCTCATGAGATTGGAGGCCAAGCTTCAGGAGCTGAAAACTCAGTTCGGATTAGAAGCGGAGGACCTCAATCTCGATCTCGGTCCAATCGGGCGCCTGATTTAGCAGTAACGCATATTGCTCGGCAGGAGAGTCATACGATGGTGGCGGCCATCTGAGCTTTTTGAATAAAGCCGCCTCCTGATAGTGGAGGGCGAAAGTGTCCAGCGAGCGGTCTACCTTGATAACGGCCCGTCCCCCGGGCCTGGTTGATGTTCTCGACCGTATTCTTGATAAAGGACTTGTGATCGCTGGCGACATCAAGGTGTCGTTGGCGAATGTAGAGCTATTGACTCTGCAAATTCGTCTGCTGGTTTGCTCGATCGATAAAGCCGAGCAGATCGGTTTGAACTGGTGGCGCTACGACACCAACCTGACGACACGCGCCGAGCGGGCCGAAGCGGAAAACGTTGAGCTGCGCGAACGGCTGACCGAGCTTGAACAGGAGATTAGAAAACTTGCTGCCGCGAATATCGCTGCGGCGCGTAGTGAGACGACCGAAGTTGTTACTAGCCGTCGTGCGGGGCGCAAAGCATCAACAAAGCGCCGGATTAAGTAATCGGAGTCGGAATAAGAAAGGTTTTTGAGAAGAGCAGTTGGGCGCCGTGAAACCTCGCGTGAGCTCGTATAACACTTCTAATAAAGGAACCGAATCAAATGGCTGTCGAAAGAGCACCAGGCGGAACCAGCTTAATTGACGTCCTTGATCGCGTACTCGACAAAGGTATCGTGATCGACGCATGGGTGAGAATCTCGCTGGTGGGTATTGACCTGATTACGATCGAAGCGCGCGTAGTTGTTGCCTCAATCGATACGTACTTGAAGTACGCAGAAGCCGTGGGCCTGACGCCGGCAGTTTCCCGACCGGCAATAACGCCGGGCGGCGAAACAGTAGAAACCGAGACTCGGCGTCGCGAGACCACTGTCACGAGGTGAAGCTGCGGCTACTCGACTGAGTAGACGGTCATCGAACATCGGGAATCTTTATGGGAGAAGTTCCCTCAGAACTAGCTTTTCGACCGGCCCCATCCCTTTCGGAGCCTGAGCGGCCCAGCCCGCGCGCGCGCCAGTATGACGTCTTTATCGAGACGACTACGCAAATGCTGGCCACGCCCAGGCTTCATGAGCGACTCCTCCTCGCTCTAGAGGCGATATCCACCAACTTCGGCCACCGGCAGGCAGCAATCGCGATGATCAACGAACGCGACGCCGAGTTGCGCATTCGCGCAGCGGTTGGTTTTGACGGAGATCCTTCCGCGACCAAAGTTGAAATGCCACTCGATTCGAGTGCTGCGTGTGTGCGCGTGATCCACGATGCTCAGCCGTTGTGGATCTCGATGGAAGACGACGAAGCCTCACGAATTCTCTTCGCAAACATGTGTTGGCAATCGGAAGTATTCGCTGTTCCGTTGTTCGGCATCTCCGAGATCACATCGCGTCCGGGCGCCGTGAGAGTTCCGACTCAATACTGGGCATTTGAGCCGGGCGCGAGAATGGGTGTGTTGTACGTCGGCGCGAACCAGGAGACGCTTGATTCAGAATCGTTGACGCTGCTCAAGCGATTCGCGGAACGGATTGGCATCGTAGCCTCACTCGCGGCGCACCAGGAACGACTTGTCGGCACCGTCACGAAGCTTCAACGCGAGCGACAGTGGATCGAGTCGATCATGAAGTCGGTCGCCGACCCGATCGTGCTGACGGATCTCGACAACCAGATACTTTTGCAGAATCGTCGTGCGGAGGAGTTGTTCAGCGGTTCCGCCAACGCCGGTGAAGGTAAACGCCGCGCGTTGAAGATGAATGACCTTTTGTTCTCAGCGTATCTTTCGAGCGCCACAGTTTCTTCGTCGGAAGTTATTCAAAGAGACATCACGCTTGTCGATCCGATCGAGGGTTCTGACATTCACTTCGAAGTAATCTCGACACCCGCCGCTAATTCACGGGGTGAGCCGCTGGGCCTCGTCTCGATCTTCCGCGACGTTACTGACTTGCGCGAAGCGAACGAAGAACTCGCGCGCAACTTCGTCAAGCTGCAACAAGCAGAAGCTGAGTCACGTCGCGAGCGCGATCGTCTCGATCTGATTATCGAGAACGTGGGTCATCCGATTGTCGTGTGCGACTCGGCGGGCAACTTCATCCTGTTCAACCGACGCGCGGAGTTGTTGTTTCAGGAGAGCGACAGCTCGTCGGCGTCTGCCGCGGTGCGGACGAACGCCGTCAAACTCACGTCGTTCATCTCCACACTCGCATCAGCTTCTGAAACAGGGCGCCAGGCAGAGATCGAATTGATCGATCCGGAAGACGGCCGTGCGTTGCCGATGGAGATCACTGCGCGCGAGGTTCTGGATGCAACGGGACAGGTGACTGCCGTCGTCTCAATTCTTCACGACCTGACTGAGATTCGTGAGCTCGAGCGACGACGAGTCGAGCAGCAGTTGTTTGAATCGGAGAAGCTGGCTGCTGTCGGGCGTCTTGCGGCGTCGATCGCGCATGAGGTTAACAATCCGCTCGAAGCGATCAAGAACGCGCTTTACCTGATGCAGACTGGCGCCGAAGGAGATAAGAACTCGCGCTTTCTCGAGATTGCGAGAAAAGAGACGGAGCGCGTGTCGCACATCATTCGGCAGATGCTCGGCTTTGCGCGCCGGCCAGGTGAGGTTGACTGGGTTGACGTTAACCAGTTGCTTGAAGAAACGCTGGTGCTTCTCGAGAAGAAGATGCGCCAGTTGCGCATTCGAATAACCAAGTCGTTTGACGACTCGCTGCCACGCGTTAGAGCACGCGCCGATCAATTACGACAGGTGTTTCTGAATCTGATTATCAATGCCCAGCAGGCGATCGAAGGCGATGGCGAGATTGTTATTTCTACTTCGCGTTACGAGCAAGCATTGCAGCCGTCGATTTTGGTTCAACTCACGGATACCGGCGTCGGTATCGCTGAGGACGATTTGACGCGCATTTTTGATCCGTTCTTTTCCACCGGTAAAAAAGGAACCGGGCTCGGTTTGTGGGTTACGCAGGACATCGTGAGGCAACACGGTGGCCGCATCGAAGTGAGCAGTGAGATTGGTAGAGGTACGAATTTTAATATCGTGCTTCAGGTTGAATCCCCGATTCTCGAAGAGCAAAGCGAAACTAAATCGGCGACGAGATGAGTCATTCATTCAATCAATCGGGTAACGGCGGGCCTTTGGATGAGGCGGGCTTTGTTGCATTTGCCGACGCGGCGCGATTGCTGGTCGTAGACGACGAGGAGAGTCTGCGTATCACTACGGCTGCGATCTTTGAGAATGAAGGTTATGTCGTTGATACAGCGTCGAGTGGTGATGAGGCCATAGATCTGATGAGTAAAGAAGACTATGACCTCGTGCTCACCGACCTGCACATGGAAGGCGGCGACGGCCTCTCCGTTCTCAATCAGATTCGTCGACATGCGCCGCTCACGATTTCCGTTGTGCTCACCGGCTTTGCCTCTGTCGAATCGGCGATTGCCGCGTTGCAGGAAGGTGCTTACGACTATCTCGTCAAACCGTGTGACATCGAGAGCATGAAGCACACGATTCGCCGAGGCGTCGAGCACCGGCGGCTGATGCTGGCCGAACAAAAAGCACGCCTGGATCTACAACAGTTGAATCTGGATCTCGAGCGGAGAATTGAAGAGCGAACTGCGGAGTTGAAACAACTCAACGTCGAGCTCGCCGACGCTAATCGCGCCAAAGACGTCTTTCTTGCCACGCTTTCTCACGAGCTACGCACGCCGCTCACGCCAGTGGTCGGATGGATCAAGTTGTTGCGCAGCGGAACGCTCGACGAGAAGAGTGTTGCGCAGGCGTTGGATGCGATCGAGCGAAATGCGTGGCTCCAATCGAGATTGATTGACGATTTGCTCGACACGTCTCGCATCGCGACCGGCAAACTTCATTTCGAGCCGAAACCGACGGATCTGAATATGGCGGTCAGGGCTGCGGTTGATACGGTGCGCACGTCTGCTGCGGCCCGAAACATTGATGTGTCGATGGCCCTGTGGCCGTCGAGTTTGACTGTGATGGGCGAGCCTGTGCGTCTACAGCAGATCGCGTGGAACCTCGTTTCGAACGCGATCAAGTTCACTGAGCCCGGCGGCAAGGTAAACATCACGACGCAACCCGACGGCGGCGAGGCTTTGCTGACAGTCGTCGATACCGGTGTTGGTATCCCGCCCGAATTTTTGCCGCATGTGTTCGATCGTTTCCGGCAAGCAGACGGCTCGACTTCGCGCCGGCACGGCGGTTTAGGTCTTGGGCTCGCGATTGCTGATGCGCTCACAAAGATGCACAGCGGATGTCTTGCGGCTAAGTCGGACGGTGTTGGCACAGGCGCCACATTCTCGATGCGAATGGCACTCGCGCCGACTGAAAAAGTCACTCCCGTACCGGCAGACACGAAACGTCATTCACTCGAAGGTCTCGAAGTCTTGATTGTCGAAGACTCGCCTGACACGTTGCTGCTGTTGAGCACGATCTTTCGTCGCGAAGGCGCCGCTGTTTCGACTGCGTCATCAGCAGCCGAGGCACTGAGCCGTGCGATCGCGAATCGTCCACACATCATCGTTTCAGACATCGGCATGCCGGACGTTGACGGCTATCAACTCCTCGAACAACTCCGTCTCCTTCCCGGTCTGAGCGACGTGCCGGCAATTGCGGTGTCGGGTTATGCGAGCGAAGAAGACCGCGAGCGCGCCCTCGCCGTCGGGTATCTCGCCCTCGTCCCGAAACCCATCGACGTCGATGTCCTCTTCGGTCTAATTCACGACCTCAAAGCTCCGGCCGTCAAGTAGCACTTTGGAGCCCGAACTCATAACCAGCCTCGATCAAATCAACCCGACGTGGCTGACCAAAATTCTCTGGCGCAACGAGCTATTGAAAGGCGGCCGCGTCGCGGAAGTCAGTCATGAATCGTACGTGACGAGCTTCTCGGTCATTGCTCACCTCAAAATCTCCTATACTCGCAATTCACCAGCACCCGATCGGCTCTTTGTAAAGTTTTCAAAGCCAGTGCGTCCCGTCTCAACTCCGGAGGGTGGTTGGGAAGTCATGTTTTATAGATTCGTCGCCCCGCGCACTCCCGCCGTACTTCGCTGCTACGATGCCGTGTTTTCGCCGGAACAACGCAAGTTACATCTTCTACTAGAGGATGTTTCCAGCACACACTACAGCGAACCGGCTTCCCAATTGCCACCTACGCGCAGAAATTGCGAGCTAATAGTTCGCGCGTTGGCCGATATCCATGCCGCGTGGTGGGGACGGCCACCGTGGGATGTGCTTGGCTGGTCTCTTCCTGATCAGGCTGAAGTTGATCGAAGGATAAAAGATGTTCGAGCGCGCATCGCTCGCTTTAGCGACTTTCTCGGGGATCGGCTTACCGAAAACCAGCGCAATATCTATAGCGAGGTGCTTGCTGCACTACCCGATTTGTACACCCGCCTGACGCTTCCATCAGCGTACACTGTGGTCCACGAAGACATCCATATCGGCAACGTTCTCTACCCTCGTGATCCTGATACAGACACGGTTCGCATCATCGACTGGCAGACATGGCTCATCGATCTCGCACCGAAAGACCTCGCCCACATGATGGCCCTCTTCTGGTTCCCGGAGCAGAGACAGGTTCTCGAGATTCCGCTTCTCCAGCAATACCACGCTCGGCTTTGTGAGAACGGAGTGACCGACTATTCCTGGGAGCAGTTATGGCACGACTATCGTCTCTGCGTAATCCGAAAGCTCTTCCACCCCGCCTGGCAATGGGACACCGGCCACGAACCAAACATCTGGTGGAACCACTTGGAAAGAGTCATGATGGCGTACGAAGACTTGGAATGCAGGGAATTGTTAGCTGGAATCTAACAGCCGTAGCCGTACTTGAGTCCTTTGACTGTCCTTGATTAAATGAGCGCTGATGAATTTTGAAATCACAGTGAGATTACTGATATTGAAATCATTGCAGTTGGTACAAAGATTCGAGAGCTCGCTCGTTTGCGACGTAAGTACGGTATTGGTCGATGGCGAAAGCTGAAAGGTATAGCGCACGTACGACTCAGAAGCGGTAGAATACGGTTGGCTGAATTGCACTGGTATGAAGCCCACGGAATTGGTCGAAAACAGATGAAGCGAAAGCGCTACCTGGATTAAGTTATGACTCAAAAGAAGCCAGCTCTTAGATTCGCAGTTTGTATTAGCAATGAGGACTACGAAGCCTCGCTAGAGCTTCATAAAATATATCGGGTGATTCCAGATGAAGATGCCGAAGTGGACGGCGATCTTCGAGTAATTGATGAGAGCGGCGAAGATTATCTCTATCCCGCCAATTGGTTTGTATTCATCGAATTGCCTCAGGTGCTCGAAAAGTCTCTGTTACGAGCAGCTTGATTCAGGTTTGCGACGATTTAGTCCCGAGTTACCCTATGATTTAACTGCTCTTCCGGATCCAAAACTGTGTCCCTCCGCACCAAACCCTAACACACACAAATAGTTGACAAAATCAAGTTTGTAACTATAATGGTTACAAAACGGCGGCCCGTGTTTCCCAAGATAGCTTTGATATGTCGACAAATAGCAGGTTCGCGGTAGCGGTACATGTTTTAAGTTTGATGGCCTGGTCAGGCGAAGAACCCCTTAAATCAGAACAGGTTGCAGAAAGCGTAAACACCAATCCGGTCGTGATCCGGCGGATCCTGAAGGAGCTCGCCGAAGCCGGGCTGGTGGTGTCGCAAACCGGTTCGCTAGGCGGCTCTCGTCTGGCGCATGACCCGTCCCAAACCACCCTGCTCGACATCTACCAGGCACTCGAATATGGCGGCGTCTTTTCGCTGCACCGCGCTCCTCCGAGTCGCGATTGCCCGGTCGGGGTCAATATCGAAACTGTGCTGGGAGACGTGCTGCTGGAAGTTGATACTGCAGTCGAAAAAGTATTGAAAAACATAACGATTAACGACGTCGTACGGCGCTTGAAACCTTGTGGCGCTGCTATGGCATCGAAGTCGCCAGAGCATATTGGGAGAAATGGGAAGAGGAAATCATACGAACAGAAGCAGATTGCTTTGCCCTCATTGCGAGCAGGGGCGAAGAGCCGGGGGAACGGGTCCTCCCGAACTGCGTAATTAACCGCGAGAAAGGAATATAAATTTGTCCAGGCTTGAAAAAGATCAAAGCGGTATCGAGCTCATGAATAAAGGCGAATTCGTCAACCTCAGTGAGGAGCTGACGGACGATGCCGTGTCGATTGAGGATATCGACGAGGTACTACAAACGCTCGAGCGGGCTACCAGTAGTGAAACCGAGATCGAGGAGCCTTTGATCGAGGAGTCGTCGTCTACCGTCGAATCCGAAGAAGGAATGAACGAGGAGGTCGAGCTCGACCTCTCAGCCGGCGAAATGGATAAGACGTCGGATCCCATCCGCGTTTACATGCGCGAGATGGGTGTAGTGCCGTTGCTTACGCGCGAACAGGAAGTGTCGATTGCGAAACGCATCGAGCGCGGCCAAAAACGTGCGGAGAAAGCGATCGCACGTTCTCCAATTGCAGTCGTTGAGCTTTTCCGGATTGGTGAGGAGCTGGCCGCCGGTGCGCTCAACATCCGCGACGTTGTGGCTTTTTCGGATCAGATGGAGACCGAAGAGCACGAGGATCGCAGTGAAGAGTATTTGCAGTGGACGATCGAAGGTCTTAACAACATTCAGACTCTCTACAAGAGAGGACTGAAAGAATACGAGAAATTCGCCGAAGAGCTGAAACTTTCGCGAGGCAAGCGTTCGAAGAAACTGCTGCGCTACCGGCGCAAGCTGGCGCGCACTCGTCTGGAGATCGCCACTGAGATCAGAAGTCTGCACCTGAAGGAAGTTGCACGACAGCGACTCATCGGCGCGATCGGCGCTGTCTACAAAGAGACGCGCAATCTCGAGCGCGAGATCGAGTCGAATAACGAAAAGCTGCGGCGTAAAGGTGTGAAGGCAGACAAGGCGAAGGAATACCGGAAGCATGTCGCCAACGCGCGCAAGCGTTTGAAAGAGATCGAGGTGGAGCATCACCTCTCGTCGCTCGAGATCAAACGTTCGCACCAGATGATTGCTATCAGCGAAGCGCAGACGGCACAGGCGAAGCATGAGCTGACGGAAGCTAACCTGCGCCTCGTGGTTTCGATTGCGAAGAAATATCAGAACCGTGGTTTGCAGTTTCTGGATCTGATTCAGGAAGGCAATCTCGGTTTGATGAAGGGCGTCGATAAGTTTGACTGGCGCCGTGGTTATAAGTTTTCAACTTATGCGACCTGGTGGATTCGCCAGGCAATCACGCGTGCTATCGCCGATCAGGCGCGCACCATTCGTATTCCGGTGCACATGATCGAGGTCATCAACAAGCTCAAGAACACTTCGCGCGAGCTGGTGCGTGAGCTTGGCCGCGAGCCAACGACTGAAGAGATCGCAAAGAAGATGGACACTTCAGTAGATAAAGTTCGCAAGGCGCGCAAGTTGATGCAGGACCCGATCTCACTGGAGACGCCGATTGGTGAAAATGGCGATTCGCAGCTCGGCGACTTGATCGAAGACAAATCGAGCGAGAGTCCCGCCGCGCGCGTCATCACGTCAAACTTGCGCGAGATCGCAGGGGATGTGTTGCAGACGTTGAGCCCGCGTGAAGAGCGCGTGATTCGTTTGCGATTCGGACTCGACAACGGCGGTCACGAACGAACGCTGGAAGAAGTAGGCCAGAACTTCAACGTGACGCGCGAACGCATTCGCCAGATCGAAGCAAAGGCGCTGCGCAAACTGCGTCATCCGTCGCGGGCGCGCCTATTAAAGAATTTCCTCGAAGGCGAGGGGCAGTAAAAATATTAACCGAGCGTGCGTAGCGCCGGGTTAGCAAATTAGGAGCAACTAAAAAATGAGTGAACATGTGAAGGAAGTGAGCGACAGCTCGTTTGAAAAAGACGTATTGGGCTCGGGTAAACCGGTGCTGGTAGATTTCTGGGCTGAGTGGTGTGCCCCTTGCCGAATGCTGGCGCCGACCGTTGCGGCCGTCGCAGAGCATTATGGTGACAACGCGAGCGTGGTGAAGTTGAACGTTGACGACAACCCCTCAACCGCACAACGTTACGGCATCAAAGGCATCCCGACACTGATTCTTTTCCGCGATGGAAAGGAAGTCGAGCGCGTTGTCGGCGCGACCAGTAAAGAATCGATCACAAGGATGATCGAGAAGTACGTGACCGTGAAGGCCGTAAGTTAAATAACACTCTGGGCGATCAAAGGCCGGGCGTCGATGGCGTCCGGCTTTTTTTATTGAATCAGCTTTGTGTGCGTTTTGTGCCTCTTTGTGGCTAAAATGAGGCCGCATGGAACAAACGAAGCCTACGCGGCTTATTGTAGGGATCACCGGGGCGACTGGAACGATCTTTGGTGTGCGACTTTTGCAGATGCTGCATGGGTCGGGAGTCGAGACGCATCTGGTGGTGAGTAAGTGGGCGGCGCGCACGCTCACACATGAAACCCCACACTCACTCAAGTACGTACAAAGCCTCGCGACGCAAAGCTACAGTATCGGTGCACAAGGCGCTGCGATCTCGAGTGGTTCGTTTGTAACCCTCGGAATGGTGATCGCGCCGTGCAGCATGCGCACGCTCGCTGCAATCGCGCACGGACTCGGCGACAACCTGATTCATCGCGCTGCCGACGTGATTCTCAAAGAGCGACGCAAGCTCGTGCTCGTCGTGCGCGAGTCGCCGTTCAACGAAATCCATCTCGAGAACATGTTGAAACTGGCGCGCATTGGCGTGGTGATTCTTCCGCCAGTGCCCGCGTTCTACAATAACCCTCAAAATCTCGACGACATGATCAATCACATCACGATGCGCGTGATCGATCAGTTTGATATCCATCTCGACGTGATGAATCGCTGGGATGGCGTGCTGCTGGACAGAAAGCGATCGACGGAAGCAGAGTAGGAGAACAAGTCATGGGTGAAATGGTCCAATTTCCGTTTGCCGGAGGAAACACCGGCGGGTATCTCGCGACACCGAAGCAGGGCAGTGGCCCGGGCGTTATCGTGATTCAGGAGTGGTGGGGACTCGTCGATCACATCAAAGACGTTTGCGATCGATTGGCTGATGAAGGATTCGTCGCGCTCGCACCCGATCTCTATCACGGGAAGACGACGAAGTCTCCAGACGAAGCCGGCAAGCTGATGATGGCCATGCGCATCGACGAGGCTGAAAGAGATCTCAGCGCCGCCGTCGAATATCTTTCAACACAAGACTCAACCACGAGCGAAAAGGTCGGCGTCGTTGGCTTCTGCATGGGTGGCGCGCTCTCGCTCTACACCGCGACAAAGAACGACAAAATCGGCGCGTGTGTTGTTTTCTACGGCGGACATCCGAAAGTGAAACCGGATCTGCCGAACCTTTACGCACCGGTGCTGGGTCTCTATGGCGAGAACGACAAGGGCGTTAATCCTGATGTAGTTCGTAAGTTGGAGCGTGACGTGAAAGCGCTCGGCAAGTCGATCGAGGTCGTAATTTACCCCGGCGCCGATCATGCCTTCTTTAACGATCAGCGCCCGCAGGTTTATAACGCCGAAGCTGCGGCCGATGCGTGGCGGCGCACAATCGCGTTCCTTCGCGAGCATTTATCGGTGTAATCCGTGTTAATCTGTGGCGAATAAACCATAGGTCTGTCTTCTACAAGCTCCATCTCTATAACAACCGAAGAGGAAACTGTTTATGACCATGTCTTCGTGCGCATTGACTGTGCTCTCGCTCCTCGTGCTACTGCCGCTGCGCGTAGTTGCGCAGGAACCACCAAGGCCACCGGCGACGCCATCGCCGTCTCCAACCGCAACAGCGAGTCCTTCGCCAACACCAACGCCCGAAGCATCACCAACACCACGCGATCCGATGTCGACGCCGACATTCAACGGACTCAGAATGCGCTCGATTGGCCCGGCATTCACTTCCGGACGCGTCGTCGGATTTGCAGTCGATCCTACAAACATCTCGCGTTACTACGTCGCGGTTGCATCAGGCGGTGTTTGGAAGACAGTCAACGCAGGCATCACGTGGACACCGGTCTTCGATAACGAAGGTTCTTACTCGATCGGCGCTATCACGCTCGATCCGAAGAACCCGCTCACGGTTTGGGTCGGCACTGGCGAGAACAACAGCCAGCGCAGCGTCTCGTACGGCAACGGAGTTTATAAATCAGAAGATGGCGGTCGCACTTGGCGCAACGTCGGTCTCAAAACTTCCGAACACATCGGTCGCATCGCGATCGATCCGAAAGACTCGAACATCGTCTATATCGCGTCGCAAGGTCCACTCTGGGGACCGGGCGGCGAGCGCGGACTTTACAAAACCACCGACGGCGGCAAGACCTGGAAGAGTATTCTCAACATCAGCGAGAACACGGGCGTCACCGACGTCGTGATCGATCCGAACGATCCGAACACGATTTACTGTGCTTCGTATCAACGACGACGCCACTTCTACACCCTCATAAACGGTGGACCTGAAAGCGCGATCTACAAATCGACAGACGCAGGCGCGACGTGGAACAAGCTGCGCGCCGGATTGCCGACAGCAGAGCTAGGCCGCGTCGGACTCGCGATCTCGCCGGTTGATTCAAACGTGATCTATGCGACCGTCGAAGCCGCCGATCGCAAAGGCGGAATCTTTCGCTCAAGCGATCGCGGCGGCAGTTGGGAACGGCGCAACGAGTATGACACTACCGCGATGTATTACGCGCGCATCGTTGCCGATCCGAAAGACGTCGATCGCATCTACATCATGAACGTGTTCCTGATGGTTTCAGACGACGGCGGCCGCACGCTGCGACGGCTTGGGGAGAAAAACAAGCACGTTGACAATCACGAGATCTGGATCGATCCGGCGAATACGGATCATTACCTCGTCGGTTGCGACGGTGGCATTTACGAGAGTTACGATCGCGGCCAGAACTGGGACTTCAAACAAAACCTGCCCGTGCCGCAGTTCTACGACATCACCACCGACAACGCGAAACCTTTCTATAACATCTACGGCGGCACACAGGACAACTTCAGTTTCGGTGGCCCATCGCGCACACGCAGCGCCTCCGGCATCGTTAACGCTGACTGGTTTGTCACGCAAGGCGGCGACGGTTTTCGTTCGCAAGTCGATCCGGAAGATCCGAACACGGTATATGCAGCACTACAGCACGGCGTGATCGTTCGCTTCGACAAACGCACGGGCGAGCGCCTTGGCATTCAACCGCAGCCCGGTCGCGACGAAGATCCGCCGCGCTGGAACTGGGACACGCCGTTCATCATCAGCCCCCATTTACACACACGTCTCTACATGGCGTCAGACAAGCTTTATCGCAGCGACGATCGCGGCGACACCTGGACCGTGATCAGCGGCCAGCTTTCGCGCGCACTCGATCGCGACAAGCTGCCGGTGATGGGAAGGATCTGGAGCATCGACGCGGTTGCCAAGAACGCTTCCACCGCGTTTTATGGTAACGCTTCGGCGCTTGCTGAGTCGCAGAAGAAAGACGGTTTGATCTACGTCGGCACTGACGATGGTCTCTTGCAAATAACCGAAGACGGCGGAAAGAACTGGCGCAAGGTCGAAAAGATTACAGGCGTTCCTGATATGTCATACGTCAGCCGCATCATCACGTCCAATCACGATGCAAACACGGCCTACGTGGCTTTCGAGAATCACCAGAACGCTGATTTCAAACCTTATCTATTGAAGACAACTGACGCGGGACGAACATGGACGTCGTTGAGTGCAAACCTGCCGAAGAATGGACCGGTTTGGGCTGTGGCGGAAGATCCTGTGAACCCGAACCTGCTTTTTACGGGCACAGAGTATGGCCTCTTCTTCTCGGTTGACGGCGGGCAAAAGTGGATTCAACTCAAAGGTGGACTGCCGACGATCGCCATCCGCGATCTGAATATTCAGAAGCGAGAAAACGATCTCGTCGTCGGGACATTCGGTCGTGGTATTTACATTCTCGACAACTACACACCGCTGCGTTCAATCAAGCCTGAAATGCTGCGACAGGAAGCCGCCGTGTTTCCGGTGAAGGACGCGTTGATGTACATCCAGTCGCAGCCACTCGGCGGCCGCGGCAAGAGCTTCCAGGGCGAGCGCTTCTACACTGCCGACAATCCGCCGTACGGCGCGACCGTCACGTGGTATCTGAAAGAAGCCATCAAGACGAAGAAAGAAAAACGGCAGGAGAGCGAGCGCGACGCCGAGAAGAAGGGCGCGCCTGTTGGTTGGCCCAGCGGCGCCGAGCTGCGTGCTGAAGAAGAGGAAGAAGCGCCGGCGATCATCGTCACGATCACCGATTCGTCTGACAACGTCGTGCGGCGATTGACTGGGCCAATTGGCGGCGGAATCCAGCGACTTACGTGGGATCTGCGTTATCCCGCTGCAAATCTCTCAGCTCCACCACCGCCTGATGCTGATTTCGATTTCGAGCCGCCGTCTGGTCCACTCGTGATGCCGGGCACGTACAAGGCCACGGTCGCGAAGCGCGTCGATGGTGTGGTGACGCAGCTTGGTCCACCACAGCAGTTTCAGGTCGTGGTCGAGGGCCAGGAAAACATGTCGGCTTCCGATCAAACGGCGCTGGTGGAGTTTCAGACGAAGGCGATGCGTCTACAACGTGCGGCGACGGGGGCAACTCTGGCTGCGAACCAGCTCAAGCCGCGACTGGCGGCAATCAAACGGGCAATTAACGAAACGCCGTCGCTGCCACAGCGCTTGCAGGAAGAGGCGACAATGTTGGATCGACGCACAAGCGAGATCCTGCGCGCGTTGAGTGGTGACGCCGCGGCGCGTCAACGCAACATCAACACGCCGCCGTCAATCAACGATCGCATCGGATACGTTGTCGGCGCGCAACGTATGTCGATCTCGCGTCCGACTCAGACTCAGATCGCGCAATACAACGCTGCCGCGCAGGATTTCGAAAGCGTGTTGGGCCAGTTGCGCCAATTGATCGAAGTCGATCTGGACAAGCTCGAGAAACAACTCGAAGCCGCAGGCGCACCATGGACACCAGGCCGCGTTCCTGAGTGGAAAAATCAGTAACTATTCCGTGTCATCCGTGGCTAAAAAAGGAGTTGCAAATGAGACGTCTCGGGATCCTGTTATTGCTGCTGTTCTTCTGCACTACTCTTCAGGCCCAGAAAATCTCCGAGAAAGTCGCGGGCATGGAGAAGTTTCCCGGCTTCTTCCCGTTTTACTGGGACGCAAAGGCCGGAAAGATCTGGCTCGAGATCGACAAGTGGAATACCGAATTCCTCTACGTCGAATCAATGCCCGCAGGCATTGGCTCAAACGACATCGGTCTCGATCGAGGTCAACTCGGCAACAGCGCCGTGGTCCGTTTCGATCGCACTGGACCACGCGTGTTGCTGGTCGCGCCGAACTACAACTTCCGCGCGCTCAGTAACAACATAGACGAGCGACTCGCAGTCAGAGATGCGTTCGCAGAGTCGACGCTGTGGGGCTTCGAAGTAGCTGCGGAAGAAGGCGATCGCGTGCTGGTTGACGCGACGAGATTTTATTTGCGCGACGTGCATCAGGTCACGCAAACACTGCAACGCGGACAGCAGGGAACTTATCGACTCGATGAATCCCGCAGCGCATTCTATCTTCCCAACACAAAAAACTTTCCGCAAAACACCGAAGTCGAAACCACGTTGACGTTCACCGGCGAGCCCACGGGCCAATACGTTCGCGAAGTCGTGCCCGTGCCTGAAGCGATCACGGTTCGCGAGCGTCATTCGTTCGTGCAGTTGCCGCCGCCGGGATTCAAGCCACGTGTGTTCGATCCGCGCGCCGGTTACTTCGGCATCGACTTTCTGGACTTTGCGACGCCGATCGAGGATCCGATCACGAAGCGTCTGATCGCGCGACATCGTTTGCAAAAGAAAGATCCGAGCGCGCGCGTGAGTGAGGCCGTGAAGCCGATCGTCTATTACGTCGACCGCGGCGCGCCCGAGCCGGTACGCTCGGCATTGCTCGAAGGCGCGCGCTGGTGGAACCAGGCGTTCGAGGCGATTGGTTACAAAGACGCATTTCGCGTCGAGATCATGCCTGCGGACGTCGATCCGATGGACGTGCGTTACAACGTGATCCAGTGGGTACATCGCTCGACACGCGGCTGGTCCTACGGCAACTCGCTCACCGATCCGCGCACCGGTGAGATCATTCAGGGCCGTGTTTCGCTCGGCTCATTGCGCGATCGTCAGGATTTCCTGATTGCTGAAGGTTTGCTCGCGCCGTACGACAAAACCAACACCGCGTCACCGAAGCTTCTCGAGATGGTGCTGGCGCGCCTGCGACAACTATCAGCGCACGAAGTGGGCCACACGCTCGGACTGCAACATAACTACGCTGCGAGTCCGGTTGGTCGAGCATCGGTGATGGACTATCCGGCGCCGCGCGCGAAGCTTGGACCAGACGGAGTTCCGGATCTGTCTGATGCATATGCCAAAGGCATCGGTGAGTGGGACAAAGTCGCGATTGCTTACGGCTACCAGGACTTCGCTCCCGGAACTGACGAAAACGCTGCACTCGATCGCACGTTGAGCGATGCTTTCTCACGTGGTCTCATGTACCTGACCGACCAGGACGCACGACCGCCGAGCAGCGCGAGCTCCGTGGCCCACCTTTGGGACAACGGCCAGAACGCGATCGACGAGCTCGGAAACGTGATGAAGGTGCGTGCCGCGGCGCTGCGTCGCTTTGGTGAGAACAACATTCGCGAAGGCGCGCCGATGGCGACGATCGAAGACGTTCTCGTGCCGATCTACATGTATCACCGCTACCAGGTCGAAGCGGCTGCGAAAGTGATTGGCGGGCAGGACTATACGTTCAGCGTGAAAGGAAAGGGCGATCGCAATCCGCAGATCGTCGCGCCGGAAGAGCAGCGGCGCGCGCTTGCTGCCGTGCTCGAGACGATCAAGCCTGATGCGCTCGCAGTGCCCGAGACGTTGTTGCGTTTGATTCCACCGCGGCCCGCAGGTTACCAGCGCACGCGTGAAGACTTTCGCATTCGCACGCAGCCGGTGTTTGATGCGCTTGCGCCCGCGGAGGCGGTTGCCGATCATGTCAGTGGATTTCTTTTGAATCAGGAACGGGCCGCGCGCCTGGTCCAGTTTCACGCGCGCGATCCGCGTAATCCGGATCTCACGGAAGTGATCGACAAAATACTCACCTCGACGTGGAAAGCGCCCGCAGCCACGGGTTATGCGGGTGAGATCCAGCACACAGTCGACATGGTGATACTTTCTGATCTGATGGCGCTTGCCGGAGGTGAGCGTGCGTCGAATCAGGTGCGAGCGATTGCGTCGTGGAAGTTAGACCAGCTAAAGACATGGCTGACGGTGCAGGGTCGTTTCCCAGTTGATGAAAACCAGCGTGCGTTTATGTTCTACGCGATCGGCCAGATCAAACGTTTTCAGGAAGATCCGAAGAAGGCGAACATCACACCCGCACAGCAACCACCCGACGGTCAACCGATCGGCATGGATTGGTGGGGCCGCGCGGACGACGATTGCAACTACAGGTGGACACAAATACCGGCGGATCGAAACTGATCTCAACTCTGATCCGTACTAATCCGAGCTCTTTTCCATGTTTATCCGTGGTTAATACATGCTGTAACATCAATGACCATGCAGGTACCCGAAGAATACGTTGGTGAGTTGCTAGACGAGAAGTACCGTCTGGAACACCTGCTCGGAAAGGGCGGGATGGGTGCCGTCTACCTCGCCACACACCTGGGCACCGAGCGTTACGTCGCACTAAAACTCATCTCACCGCAGTTCATGCGCAACAACGAATTCGTCGAACGCTTCAAACGCGAAGCGCGCGCCGCCGGACGCCTGCGCCATCCGAACGTAGTTGACGTAACTGACTTTGGTTTTGCGCGCGTGAAAGCAGGGCAGGTTGCTTACCTCGTGATGGAGTATCTCGATGGTTGCACACTCGGTGATGTTCTCGCGGAAGAGAAGCGTCTGCCGCTCGAGTGGGTCGCCGACATTCTCGAGCAGGTTTGTTCCGCCGTTCACGAAGCGCACCAGCAGGGCATCATCCATCGTGACTTGAAGCCTGACAACATCTGGCTCGAGCCGAATCGTCTCGGCAGTTATCGCGTCAAGGTTCTCGATTTCGGTATCGCGAAGCTCGGCGAAGCAGCAGGTGCGCCAACGGCTGACGACGATCCGGCACTCACGATCATCGACGACGTTGCTGCTGCTGCGGCACTCGAGAGCGATACCCTCATGCGACCAGGTGACAACAACGAGGCTGGCACACAACATTTCAAAGCGAGAGGCGAGGGTGTTAGTACAGTTCTTCAGGATCCGCTGACGAATCCTCTGCTCGATCACACAGAGCATGCAGATGATGACGGCACCCTGCTCTTCGATCAGCAAACACATAGCGGAGGACGACACACCGCGCACATCGCGACTTCTCCGCAGGGCGCAGCATTGACGCGCGTCGGCGCGATCATGGGCACGCCGCTTTATATGTCGCCTGAGCAATGTGGTGGTGGTCACGTCGACACGCGTTCAGACATTTATAGCCTCGGCGTCATCGCCTACCAGATGCTTGCGGGTGAGCCGCCTTTTGCCGGCAACACTTCCACAGTGATGCGCGCGCATCGTGAGCAGAAGCCACAACAGCTTCGTGAGCGTAACAACAAGATCCCGAAGCGAGCGGCCGGCATTGTGATGTCCGCGCTCTCGAAGAACCCGGGAGAGCGCCCGCAGACTGCGTTTGCATTTTCGAGTGCGCTGCGAGCACAAAGCGAAGGTGTTGGAGCGCTGTATCGTCGCGCGTTTGCTCTTTACAGCGAATACTTCCCGAAGTTTATAAAGCTCAGCCTGCTGGCGTATCTGCCGGTGATCATCACGAGCATTCTGCTATTAGGTGTGTCCGCCTGGAGCAAGTACTGGCCACCAGTAGGAACACTTCACAAGGTGGTGGTGTACTCAGCGCTCGGAATTCTGGGTTTGTTGAAGTTTGTGGCGGGCACGATTTCCGGCGGTGTTATCTCGGGAGTGACTGCGATAATCATTGTGCAACTGACGGCAGCGCCATTACGGCCGGTGAAGCTGCGTGAGGCGTTCGTGCTTTTGCGCAAGCGGTGGCGTCCGTTTCTTAAAACGCTGATCAGGGTGACGCTGTGGATCCTCCTCGGGATTGTCCTCCTGGTCATTCCGGGCATGGTGATGTGGATGCGTTATTCACTCTATGCTCCGGTAGTGCTCATTGAAGGGCTGCAAGGCAAAGCTGCTATGAAACGCGCGCGGGAGCTTGCGTCACGATCATGGAAGACGGTTATCGTCGTAGCGATACTCCAGTTTTTAATCCCCGCGATTGTCAGTGCCTGTGTCGGCTTTATGGCCGGAAGATCGAAGGCCCATGGCAACACACCTTCCGCGCAGGTTGTTCAGCAGGTTCTCGAACTGGCAAACATCTTCGTAATCCCACTGATCTCGATCGTCCCAGCTTTGCTTTACGTGAAGATGCGCCAGCTCGGCGGCGAGTCATTAGCCAACGTTTGGACGCAAATTGAAGAAGGCGAAGGGAAACAAAGCGCCTGGCAACAGCGCATGCGCACCCGCCTCAGCCTGCACACTCCCACCACGGGCCAACGGACCACTGGCGCTTAGGCCACAAAAAGCACAAAAAGTCTTTTGTGTGTTTTTGTGCCTTTTTGTGGCGCGATTTCGAAAGTGGGATTCGGAAGTCCCGCAAGCGAAACGATCGTTTACGTTTTTTCGAACGCGCATCCGAGTTTGCGACCACGCCTCTCTCCCAAATCGCCCCGATTTCCTTGTTTTTAGAACATTTCAGGCGCAAACTACGTTCAACTCCGCTGCTGGCACAGGCTTTGAATCGCACCAGCGCGGAGAACTGTAACAGTGATGCGTGAAGTTTGTACCTAGCTCGTTTAATTCATTCTTCGCGCGCGCATCGCCGCTCTCTCAACAATGGCTATTACAGCTCTCCAAAAATTCTCTTTGAAGTGAAGCACTATGGATATCAAGCGAGCCCCTAAATCCAAGATTAAGAAGAAGATTCGCAACGCCATCATGATCGTGGTCGGAATCGCCGCGATCGGAGGCATCACCTACGGCCTCACCAAGTTGAAGCCGGCTGCGCCAACTCTCGAGCGCTCAACAGCAGTCATCGAGACAGTCAAACGCGGCGAGATGGTCCGAGACGTGCGCGGCAACGGCACACTCGTGCCCGAAGTCACGCGCTGGGTACCAGCTCCGGCTGACGGTCGGGTCGAGAAAATTCTTCTGAAGGCGGGCGTCGAAGTTGATCCATCCACGGTGATCGCCGAGCTTTCCAATCCTCAGCTCGAACAGACAGCCTCTGATACTGACCTGCAGGTCAAAGCAGCTCAAGCTGATCAGGAGACCCTGAAGGTGAAGCTCGAGAGCGACACGATGACCCAAAAGGCCGCGATTGCCACGATCAACGCGCAATACAGCCAGGCAAAGTTACAACTTGACGCCGACGAAGTACTTGCAAAGCAGGGCCTCGTGGCAGATCTCACCTTGAAGATATCCCGTGTGAATGTTCAGGATCTTGCGAACCGGCTCAAAGTTGAGCAGGAACGACTGGCAGTCAACTCGAAGTCAACGAAGGCGCAATTGAATGCGGCAGCATCACGCCTGGACCAGTTACGCGCGCTCGCCACACTGCGACGTCAGCAAGTGGATGAGCTGAAAGTGCGCGCCGGCACTGGCGGCGTTCTCCAGCAAGTCCTCGTGACCGAAGGCCAGCAGGTAACACCGGGATTCAATATGGCGCGCGTTGCCGATCCCGCTTCGTTGAAAGCCGTTTTGAGAGTTGCGGAAACGCAGATCTCCGGCGTACGCATCGGCCAGCCAGTCATCGTCGACACTCGCAACGGTTTGATCCAGGGAACAGTCTCGCGCATCGACCCGGCAGCTCGCGAAGGTACGTTTGAGATCGATGCTTCATTGATTGGTCCGTTGCCGCCAAGTGCACGTCCTGACTTGAGCGTGGACGGAACCATCGAGCTGGAGCGACTCAAAGACGTATTGAAAGTCGGTCGACCCGCCTTCGGACAGGCACAGCAAACCATCGGTATGTTTGTCCTGAGTCCCGACGGATCTGAAGCGGAAAGACGCAGTGTGAAACTCGGGCGCAACTCCGTCAGCCAGATTGAGATCCTCGAAGGGCTGAAGGAAGGCGACCAGGTCATTATTTCCGACACCGCGCCATGGGACAGTTACAACCGCATCCGGGTCAGATAAAGAAAGTCACAAAACGGCACAAAAGCCCGGTCCGCGGTGTTCAGTTAAAAAGATCGAGTACAAAAATTCGTTAAGGAGCGAATAATGAGTTCTTCCGAGCCCCTGATTCACCTTGCTGATGTGAAGAAGGTTTTCTACACAGACGAGGTCGAAACACACGCACTCTCCGGTATTCATCTCGACATCAAACAGGGTGAATACGTTTCCATCGCCGGACCTTCGGGCTGCGGCAAATCCACTCTTCTCTCAATTCTTGGCCTGCTCGACACGCCGACTGACGGTAGGTACATCCTCAACCAACATCCGGTTGAGAGTCTCTCGCTTTCAGAGCGCGCCAGAATCAGAAACCGCGAAGTGGGTTTCATCTTCCAGAGCTTCAACCTGATCGGCGACCTGACGGTCTACGAGAACGTTGAGCTTCCATTGACCTATCGCGGCATGAGCTCCGGCGAGCGCAAGAAGCGAGTGACCGCCGCCCTCGAGCGCGTCGGTATGGCGCATCGCGCGAAGCACCTGCCCAGCCAGTTATCCGGCGGTCAGCAACAGCGCGTCGCGGTCGCACGTGCAGTTGGCGGAGAGCCGAGCATCCTGCTGGCGGACGAGCCGACTGGAAACCTCGACTCGACCAATGGCGAGGCCGTGATGGAGCTGATGCGAGAATTGCACCGAGCCGGCGCGACCATCTGCATGGTGACGCACGATCCGCGCTACGCACAACACGCAGATCGCATCGTGCACTTGTTTGACGGCTTGATTGTCGAAGAAGAAGCCGGCGCCGATCGTCGTGAGATTCGCGAAGCGAAACGCGAGCTGGCCGAGAGCGGCTTTGGAGCAATTCAATGATCAGTTTGCGCGGCGTCGAGAAGTCGTTTCCCCACGGTCCGACCAGAACTTACGTGCTGCGCCGGATCGACCTGGACATCAGGCAGGGTGAGTTCGTGTCGATCATGGGCCCATCCGGAGCAGGGAAGTCGACCCTACTGCACATCCTCGGCATGCACGACCAGTCGTGGAGCGGTGAGTATTACTTCGAAGACGTCCCGGTCCACAAACTGGATGGAAAGAAACGCGCCGCGCTGCGCAATCAGAACATTGGATTTGTTTTTCAAAGCTATCACCTGCTGGACGATCAGACCGTTTTCGAGAATCTCGAGCTGCCACTTTCTTATCGCGATGTGAGTAAGAAAGACCGGCAATCGATCGTTTGCGACACGCTCGATCGTTTTCAGATGGTAGGCAAGAAAGATCTCTTCCCAACTCAGCTTTCAGGTGGTCAACAACAGCTCGTGGGCATTGCGCGCGCGGTTGTTGCGAGTCCGCGGATTATCCTCGCCGACGAGCCGACTGGAAATCTTCATTCGGCTCAGGGCAAGGAAATCATGGACATGTTCAAGCGCTTGAATGATGAGGGCACCACCATCGTCCAGGTAACGCACTCCGAGACGAATGCCTCATATGGCAATCGCATCGTGCAGCTTGAAGACGGATGGATTGTTAGTCCGGAACAGGGGCAAAAGACCGCGGTCGGCTAGCCGCCTGTTCTGGTTTCCCGGCGACGAACAAGTTTCCCTGTAGTTGCTCAAGAAGAATCGCAAACGTAGAAAGCTACGTTGATGTCACAGGTGTGTCCGCAGGCTAGGCAGGAATACGATGGTGAATACAGTAGCAGCACAGGTTCCCCGCACACTCATCGCAGACGATCAGCCGGATGTTCTGGCCGCGCTGCGGCTGCTGCTCAAAAACGCCGGTTATCAAACCGAAGCAGCCGACTCGCCCGCCGCCGTGCTCGACGCGCTCAAGCACGAGAAGTTTGATCTCCTCCTCATGGATCTCAACTACGCGCGCGACACCACGTCAGGTAAAGAAGGTCTCGATCTCATCTCGCGCATTCAGGCGCTCGATCACGATCTGCCGATCGTGGTCATGACTGCATGGGCCACCGTCGATCTCGCTGTCGAATCGATGCGACTCGGTGTGCGCGATTTCGTGCAGAAGCCGTGGGAAAACTCGCGCCTGCTACGAAAACTAAAAACGCAGATCGATTACGGCCGGCGACTGCGCGATCGTGAAGCCGCTGAAAAGAGCCGTGAGCGCCAACTGAAACTCGAGCTCGACGAAGCGCGCGAGATTCAACGCGGGTTGATGCCGCGCCGGATGCCGCACCTGCACGGTTTCAGTATCGCCAACGCGTGGCAGCCTGCGCGCGGTGTGAGTGGCGACTATCTCGCGGCTTTCAAATTGGACGACGCGCGCGCGGCTTTGTGTGTTGCTGACGTAGCGGGCAAAGGATTTCCGGCAGCGTTGTTGATGTCGAATATGCAGGCAGCGTTGAAGTCGCTGGCCTCGGAAAGCATCGCGCCGAGTGAGCTTTGCGCGAAGTTGAACCTGCTGATGTGTGGGAACACGCCGCTGTGCAAATTCATCACCTGCTTTTACAGCGAGCTCGACATCAACACGCGCAAGCTGACGTTCACGAATGCGGGACACAATCCACCGATGCTCGTGCGCCCCAATGGTGAATGCATCATGCTTGAAGAAGGCGGCCGCGTGATCGGCGCTTTCTGCGATTCGACTTTTACCCAACAAGAGATTCAACTTAACGACGGCGACAAGTTGTTGCTGTTCACGGATGGCGTCACCGAAGCGCGCAATGCCGCGGGCGATGAGTTTGGCGAGCAGCGTTTGCAAGCCTGCCTGCGATCGTACGCCGAGCGCAACGCGGCTGAGTTGAGGACACTGATCCTCGACGAAGTCACAACGTTCTGCGCCGGCAACTTCGACGACGACGCCACCCTGATGGTTCTGATCGCGAACTAGCAAGAATTCGATCCATCCACAGATTTCACAGATTTTTTCTGTGTGATCTGTGAAATCTGTGGATAGAACCTTGAGGCCAAAGGAGGCTCATGGGCGATATTCGTTACGCACTGAGAAATCTCTTGAGGCGGCCGACCTTTACGCTCATCGCCGTCGTCACCCTCGCGCTCGGCATCGGCGCCAACACCGCGATCTTTAGCGCCATCAACGCACTCCTGCTGAAACCCCTGCCGTTTCCCGACCTCGATCGCGTCGTCGCTATCTGGGACAAGCTGCCCAGCCGCGGCGTCATGCATAACGAAGTCACAGTCGCAAACTATCTCGACTGGCAATCGCAAACCCAATCGTTCGATCAACTCGCCCTCTCTCGTTGGTGGAGCACAAACCTCACCGGCATCGAGCCGCCCGAGCGCATCCAGGGATTTCTCGTCACTGCAAACTTTCTCGACGTGACTGGTATAAAGCCGATCCTCGGGCGCAACTTCTCGCCCGAAGAGAACCAACCTGGTAAGGACCAGGTCGCGATCATCACGCACAGTCTGTGGCAGCGACGCTTCGGCGGCGATCCCAACATCCTGAACAAAACGATCACGCTCAATGGCATTGTGCGCACAGTAGTAGGCGTGATGCCGGAACGTTTCAACTATCCGAAAGGCGCTGAAGTTTACGCGCCAATACAGATGACGCCGGAGCTGATGAAGAGCCGCGGCAGTCATAGTTACTACGTGATCGGAAGACTGAAATCCGGCTCGTCGATCGAGAGCGCGCAGGCTGAGATCGACAACATCATGGCGCGACTCGAACAGCAGTTTCCCGATACCAACAAAGGTTGGGGCTCAACTGTTTTCCCGATCGTCGCCGACACCGTGCGCATGTACGACACGGCGCTGTGGGTGATGATGGCCGCAGTCGGATTCGTGTTGCTGATCGCATGTGCGAACGTCGCGAATCTCATGCTCGCGCGGGCCAGTGGTCGACAAAGAGAGATTGCGGTGCGAACTGCGTTGGGCGCGAGTCGCTGGCGCATCGTGCGCCAGTTGCTGACCGAGAGCCTGATCGTTGCGTTGATCGGCGGCGGACTTGGAATACTGATCGGCTTCTGGGGCATCGATGCGTTGCGCGCGGGTAATCCTGGTGATGCAGCGAAGTACGCCGCGGGCTGGTATCAGCTCGGCATCAATCCGACAGTGCTTTTGTTCACGCTCGGACTTTCGGTAGTGAGCGGCATCGTGTTTGGTCTTGTCCCGGCTTTGCAGGTCTCGAAACCGAACCTCAACAATTCGCTGAAAGAAGGAACGCGTGGCACGACCAGTACGACGCATCGACTGCGCAGCTCGTTGGTAGTTTTTGAAGTCGCACTCTCGCTCGTGCTGCTCGTCGGCGCGGGACTGCTCGTTCGCAGTTTTCTTTCGCTGCTCAAAACCGATCCCGGTTTCAATCCTGACAACGTGCTCACGATGAACCTCGTGTTGCCCCGGGCGAAGTATAAAGATGAGCCGGCGATCGCGGCGTTCTACAGCGACCTGGTCCAAAGAGTGAAAGTGCAGCCGGGCGTTGAGTCGGCGGGCTTTGTCAACTACCTGCCACTCGGTGGCTCAAACTCGTCCGATTCATACCTCGTCGAAGGCGAGCCGGAACCGGCGCCCGGTCAGGAGCACACCGGACGTTATCGTGTGGCGACGCCTGATTACTTTCGCACGATGGAGATCTCAATTGTTCGTGGTCGCGCGTTTACCGAGCAGGACAAAGCCGGCGCGTTGCCCGTCGTCATCGTCAACGAAACACTCGCGCGCCAGCACTGGCCCGGTCAGGATCCACTCGGCAAACGCATTCGCTTTGATGGCCCACTCGACAAAGCGCCGTGGATGCAGGTCGTCGGCGTCATCAAAGACGTAAAGCACGAGCTGAATATTCCAGTCGAGCCTGAGTATTACCTGCCGCACGCGCAGGACTCGTGGAACGCGATGGTGCTCGTGGCGCGCACGAACGTCGATCCGGCGTCGCTGTCGGCTGCGCTGCGACAACAGGTGTGGGCCATCGACAAGGACCAGCCGGTGTTTGACGTTAAGACGATGCAGGAAGTGCGGTCGACGTCGGTGGCGATCTACTCGTTCTCGTCGGTGATGCTCGCGATCTTCGCTGGGATCGCGCTCGTGCTGGCGGCAATTGGGATCTACGGCGTGATGGCGTTTGCAGTGACGCAGCGCACGCAGGAGATCGGGATCCGCATGGCGCTCGGCGCGCGCACGGCGGACGTGCTGAAGCTCGTGGTGACGCACGGAATGAAACTGGCGCTGCTTGGGATCGTGATTGGGTTAGCAGGTTCGTGGGCGCTCACACGATTCATCGAGAAGCTGCTCGTGGGTGTGCAACCGACAGATCTCCTGACGTTCAGTCTGGTTTCGGTTTGTTTGCTGGTGGCGGCGTTTGTTGCGTGCTACCTGCCGGCACGGCGCGCGACGAAGGTCGATCCGCTTGTCGCGCTGCGATACGAGTGATGAACACGATTTTCAATGATCTGCGTTACGCCTTGAGAGGGTTGGTGAAGCGGAAGGGCTTCGCAGGCATTGCTGTGTTGACGTTGGCTTTGGGGATTGGTGCGACGACCGCAACGTTCACGGTTGTTGACGCTGTGCTGCTGCGCAAACTGCCGGTTGCAGATCCGGATCGTGTGGTTGTGGTCCACAACCAGATGCCGAAGATCAATCTGCCGCGCACTTCGGTCTCGGCTTCTCACTATGTCGATTACAGCCGCCAAACTGACATCTTTGAATCGAGCGCAGCTTTCGCTACGCGAAATTTCAATCTCACCGGCGTGAATATCCCGGAGCGTTTGCAGGCCGGACGCGTTACCGCAACGTTCTTCCCAACGCTCGGGATCAATCCGATTGCCGGAAGGTTCTTCACTTCTGAAGAAGACAAGTTCGGTAACGAGCGCGTCGTAGTCTTGAGCGCGGCGTTATGGAAACGGCTCTACAGCTCCAACACTGCCGTTCTAAACAACTCAATCCAGCTCAACGGCGACAACTACCAGCTCATCGGCGTCGCGCCTGAAGGTATCGAAGAGATTTATCCCAACGTAGATTTCTGGGTGCCAATGGCGTTCTCGGCGCGCGAGCTTTCCGAAGAGCGTCGCGGCAGTCTCGCCTACACGATGCTCGCGCGTTTGAAACAGGGAACTACGATCAATCACGCGCAGGACGTGATGACGGGTGTCGCGCACAGCATAAGCGGCTCCGATCCGGACATCTTCAACATCGAAGTTCGCTCACTGACAGACGAGTACGTGAGCGACGTGCGACGGCCGCTGTTTGTTTTGCTGTGCGCCGTTGTTGCAGTGCTTTTGATTTCGTGCGCGAACGTCGCAAATCTGCTGCTGGCGCGTGCAACTGTGCGCGGTCACGAAATCGCAGTACGCGCGGCTCTGGGGGCTGGTCGTAGTCGCATCATTCGACAACTACTCACCGAGAGTCTCGTGATCGCAGTCATCGGCGGTGCTTTCGGAATCCTGCTCGCTTTTTGGGGAACGAAGGCTTTGCTCGCACTGGCGCCGAGCACGCTGCCGCGTGTCAGCAGCGTCCAGGTTGATCTCAGAATTCTCTTGTTCAGTCTTGGCGCTTCACTTCTTTGCGGTGTGATCTTCGGTCTCGTTCCGGCCCTAACTGCGTCGAAAACGAATCTCGTCAGCTCGCTGAAAGAATCTGAACGAACCGACTCGGCCAGCGCGACGCGTCAGTGGTTGCGAAGAACATTCGTCGTCGCGGAAGTCGCGATCGCGCTCGTGTTGTTGATCTCGGCGGGCTTACTCGTACGGAGTTTTAGCAAGGTGCTCGACGTGAAACCGGGATTCGACGCGCAGAACGTGCTCACGTTGCGAATGTCTTTGCCAAATGCTCAATACGACAAAGCAACGAAAGTCGCCGCCTTCTACGACAACGTCATCGCGCGTGTGACTGCGTTGCCGGGCGTGGTCCATGCGGGCGCCGCGTACCAGACTCCGTTCACGCCGGGCGCTGACAACTCGGTCTTCTCGATACGCGGCAGGCAAGCGAATCCGGGCGATCCGCCGCCGCACGCAGATTACGCGTTCGTATCCTCCGATTACTTCAAGACCATTGGCCTCCCGATTTTGAAAGGCCGCGATTTTCAACCGTCAGACATGCGCGCCGGCAACTATTTCGCGCCCAACTCAGTCGCCATCATCGACGAAGAATTAGCGAAACGTTTCTGGCCCAACGGCGACGCCCTCGGTGGCGGTATTAGCTGGAGCAACACCGGACCGTATGCGACCGTCGTCGGCATCTGCGCGACCGCACAGCTCAAAGATCTCACCGAAGAAGCAAAGGGCACTTTCTACCTGCCGGCGTATGTCGGGCTTTCTACACTAGTCGTTCGCACTAGCGGCGATCCGCGTCCGCTAACACCTGCAATCCGCGAACAGGTGCTCGCCGTCGATCCGAATCAACCGGTTTACGACGTGAAGACGATGGATGAGCGCGTTGCAGTAACGCTCGAGACGCGCCGTTTTGCAGTCGTGCTGCTGAGCGTGTTTGGAGCACTCGCCCTCGTACTCGCCGCGATCGGTTTGTACGGCGTGCTCGCATTCGCCGTGTCGCAACGCACGCGCGAGATCGGCATTCACATGGCGCTCGGCGCACGGGCGCGCGACGTGTTGTTGATGGTGATCAGGCAGGGGATGTCACTGGTTATCTTTGGCGTGGTGTTGGGTGTGGCGGGTGCGTTTGTGTTGACGCGGTTAATGCGGAGTTTGTTGTTTGAAGTTGGACCAACAGATTCGCTGACGTTTGTGCTGGTGTCGTTGCTGCTCGCGGCAGTGGGTTTCATCGCCTGCTACGTCCCGGCGCGGAGAGCAACGAAAGTCGATCCATTGGTAGCACTGAGATACGAGTAAGAGGGGCAATCCACAGATTACACAGAAAGAATAATCTGTGAAATCTCTGGATGGATTGAAGATCATGGAGAACTTATTTAAAGACATTCGATATGGTTTACGAGGGTTGTGGAAGCGCAAAGGCTTTGCCGCGATCGCTGTCCTCACGCTCGCGCTCGGCATCGGCGCTAACACCGCCATCTTCACGCTCGTGAATGCTGTAATGCTGAAGTCGCTTCCGGTTGAAAAGCCGGAGGACCTGGTGTTGTTCAGTGACGCGACGGGGGAGGGAACGTCGAACGAAGACACGCCACGCACCGGTAAATGGGACCTGTTTTCCTATTCCTCCTACGAGTACTTCCGCAATCACAATCAATCGTTTGTGGACATCGCCGCTCTACGCAGCGGATCGAGCCGCCTGAGCGTCCGCCGGCCTGATGCAGCAGCAGCTGCCCGCGGAGCCGGACAACTAGTCTCGGGCAATTACTTTTCAGTACTCGGCGTTCGCGCCGCGCGTGGCCGAGTGCTCACAAACGAAGATGACAAACCGAGCGCGTCACCGGCCGCTGTGGTCAGTAATCGCTACTGGGAGCAGGAGCTAAACAGCGATCCTTCTGTCGTCGGTAAGAATTTCGTCATAAACGGCACGAACTTCACTATCGTCGGCGTCACTCCAAAAGAGTTTTTCGGCGAGCGCGTGCGACGTCCACCCGACTTCTGGTTGCCGCTGGCGTTTCAACCACAAATCGAGCTGCGCGAATCGTACCTCACTAACGATCAGGTTTACTTCCTGACGGTGATGGGCCGTCTCAAGCCAGGCACCACGATCGAGCAAGCGCAGGCGACTACTAACCTCGCATTGCAACAGTTCTTAACCGAGCAAGCCGGCAGCAAACTCACTGACGAGCGACGCCAGGGTATAGCAAACACCTACGCGACGCTCGTCGAAGGCGCGGGCGGCATCTCTGGTTTGCGCCGGGCGTATTCCAAGCCGCTGCAAACGTTGATGGTAATCGTCGGCATGGTTTTATTAATCGCCTGCGCGAATGTCGGCAGTCTCCTGTTATCACGCGCGGCTTCACGCAAAGCCGAGATCTCGCTGCGCATGGCCCTCGGCGCAACGCGCTGGCGAATTGTTCGACAACTGATCACGGAGAGCATGTTGTTGGCGCTGATCGGCGGCGTATGCGGCGTGCTATTGGCCCAATGGGCCGTGACGGTTCTGGTTGGACTCGTTGCCAGAGAAGCCCCGCTCAATACGCGACCAGATGCCGGCGTGCTTTTATTCACTGCAGGCGTATCAATTGTCGCCGGTCTTTTATTCGGACTGATTCCCGCCGTGCAGGCGAGTCGGACCAACCTCTCCTCGGCGATGAAAGAAAAGAACCGCCTGCGCAGCGGTTTACTGCGACTCAGCCCTTCGTCGCTGATGGTCGTGATGCAGGTTGGTCTCTCGATGGTCCTGCTCACCGGCGCGGGATTGTTTGCACGCAGCCTGTTGAAACTTCAGAGCGAGGACCTGGGATTCAATCGCAACAACGTGCTGCTGCTGGGCATCGATCCACGTCTCGCCGGATATAAGACAACGGAGCTGTCCACCCTCTACCAGCAAATCGTCGAGCGATTGAGCTCACTGCCGCAGGTGCAAAGCGCATCGATTGCAACCTACTCGCCACTGAGCGGCACACGTCGCAGCAGCACCGTCAAGGTTAGCGGTTACACGCCACAGGACGGCGAAGATCTGGCGACGCAGGACATTTTGGTCGCGCCAAGATATGCCGAAACACTCGGAATGCCATTACTGCGAGGACGTGACATCGACGTACGCGACACGCCCACTTCGACGCAAGTTGCCGTGATCAATTCGGCGTTCGCCGAGCATTACTTCAAAGGCCAAAACCCAATCGGGCGCACCTTCTCGTTTGACGATGACACTGACAAAGGTGCAGCGGTGCAGATCGTCGGTGTGGTCGGAGACATCAAGCGCGACGACGTACGTGATAAGCCTGACCCGACTGTCTATCGCCCGATCTTTCAGGTGCAGGAGGGGGGCGCCTACACCGCTACGATTCACATTCGCACCCAGGGCGATCCGACACCGCTCACACCGCAAGTGCGACAGATGCTCACTCAGATCGACGACAAGCTTCCGGTCTTCGGTGTGACAACGCTCAACGATCAATCGCGCGAGAACCTGAACCAGGAACGTTTGATCGCCCAGCTCGTGAGTTTCTTCGGTGCGCTTGCTTTGATACTCGCGAGTATTGGTTTGTACGGCGTGATGGCCCAGGGCGTCGCGCGTCGCACCAGCGAGATCGGCATACGCATGGCACTCGGCGCGCGTGGCGGCAACATCGCGTGGATGATCTTGCGAGAGACATTTTATCTGGTTTTAGCCGGACTCATTTTGGGTGTCCCAGCTGCGTTGCTCGGGGCACGTTTGATTTCAACGCAACTGTTTGGATTGAGCCCGACCGATCCTCTAACAATCGTGGGAGCGGCTGTCGTTCTGTCGGTGGTGGCGATGCTTGCAGGCTATCTGCCTGCGCGACGTGCATCACGCGTCAACCCGCTGAGCGCGCTGAGATATGAATAGGCCCTGGGACCTATGAATTGGAGTAAACCATGGACTCACTAATTAAAGACATTCGTTATGGCATTCGCAGCTTGTTGAAGCGGCCCGGATTTACCGCGATCGCCCTCGTCGCGCTCGCGCTCGGCATCGGCGCCAACACTGCGATCTTCAGTCTGGTAAATGCAGTCGTACTGCGTCCACTTCCGTTTCCGCAGCCGGATCAACTGGTCTGGGGCTGGGGATTCGTGCGCAATGGACCAAACAGCGCGAGCGTTTCACCAATGGACTTCGTTGATTATCGCAATCAGAACAAATCGTTTGAAAACCTGGCTGCCACCAGCTCGGTTCCTCTCTCGACAAACATGACGGGCAGTGGCGATCCGGAACGACTCACTACCTACCTCGTCACCGGCAACTATTTCGACACCATCAAAATCGCTCCTGCCATCGGTCGCGGCTTCACGCTCGCTAACGAGAGGGCGGGCCAGGATCAGGTCACGGTCCTCAGTTACGATCTCTGGCAGAGACGTTTTGGCGGCGACCCCGGAATCCTTAATAAGTCGATCGTCCTCAACGGCAAAGCGACGGAGATCATCGGCGTTATGGGCAAAGACGTCAGCCTGCCGCAGACCGCCGACCTGTATCTGCCCCTCAATTTTGACGGTGACGAGATGAAAATACGCAAGGCGCATTTTCTTCGACCGGTAGGACGACTCAAACCCGCCGTCACGATCAGGCAAGCGCAGGCCGATCTGGATGTGATCTCCGCGCAACTTGAAAAACAATATCCCGATAGCAACACCGGTTGGAGCATGCGACTCGTCTCATTGCGAGAGCAGCTTTTGGGTGGCAGCCGCACGTATGTCTTCATCCTGTTCGGCGCGGTCGGTCTCGTGTTGCTGATCGCATGTGCAAACGTTGCCAACCTGCTGCTCGTCCGTGCGGCGTCGCGCCAGAAAGAGATCGCGTTACGGACTGCACTCGGCGCGGGCCGGCTCCGCATCATTCGCCAGATGATCACTGAGAGTGTGCTGCTGGCGATCCTTGGCGGCGCACTCGGCGTGTTACTGGCGCGAGCCGGAGTTGAGCTGCTCGTTAATTTGAGCGGTGACAATCTTCCGCGCACAGCGTCGGTCCGAGTTGACGGGACAGTTCTACTGTTCACTTTCGCGCTCGCGCTTTTGACTGGTGTTGTGTTTGGCCTCGCGCCTGCGCTTCGCACGCTGCAAGTGAATTTGATCGAGTCGTTGAAAGAAGGCGTAAGAGGCGGCGGCGAAAACACGCTGAAGAATCGAACGCGTAGTGTGCTCGTCGTGGCTGAAAGCGCGATCGCGGTCGTGTTGTTGATCGGAGCGGGGTTGCTGGTTCGTAGTCTCATCGCAGTTCAACGGGTGAATCCCGGCTTCGATTCGAACAACGTGATGACGGCGCGTCTGGATGTCCCGCGCAAGAAGTACGACACACCGGAAAAGAGAGCAGCGTTTCTTACCGACATTCAATCGCACCTCAGTAACCTGCCAGGCGTCGAAACTGTGGGACTGATTACTGAGCTCCCGCTGAGCGGTCAGCCTAACGATATGCCGTTCACTGTCGAGGGCCGTCCGGTGGCTTCGCCTGACGATGGGTTTGGAGCCGACTGGCGTCGCGTGAACGAAAACTATTTCAACGCGCTACACATTCCGTTGTTGCGCGGACGAAATTTCACCGCGCAGGAAGTGCGACAAAGCGATCCGGTCGTGATTGTCAGTCAGACACTCGTGGATCAGGTTTTCCCGAATGAAGATCCGCTGGGCAAACGCCTGGTCCTGGCTATCGGCGACAAGCGCTACGAGATAGTCGGCATTATCGGCGACATTCGGCATCGCGCGTTGGCCGCTCCGCCTGTCCCCACGATGTATCTCCCGACTTTTGAATTGGGTTCCACGAACCTTGTGATTCGCACTCAAGGCGATCCCATGAGCATCGCGGGCAGCATGCGCAAAGAAGTGATCGCGGTCGATCCGGAGCAGCCAATTGCGGCAGTCAGACCGATGACGGCGTTGGTTGAGACGTCCACTTCATCGCAACGTTACAACATGATGCTGCTCGGCTTGTTTGCAGTGCTCGCAGTGGTGCTTGCAGCGACGGGAATCTACGGTGTGATGTCTTACACGGTCGCACAGCGAACACACGAGATCGGTGTGCGCATGGCCCTCGGCGCAAGCCGGTTTGACGTGTTGAAGATCGTGCTGCGGCAAGGGATGTTGCTCGCGATTGGCGGTGTGGTTTTAGGACTGCTCGGCGCGTATGTGTTGACGCGAGTGATGGCGGCATTCCTGTTCGAGGTGACGGCGAGAGATCCGATCACGTTCGCTGTTGTGTCGGCATTGTTGTTAGCGGTCGCTTTCTTTGCGTGTCTCGTTCCGGCGCTGCGCGCGACGAGAGTTAATCCGCTGGTCGCGCTGAGGTACGAATGAAAGGCCATCCACAGATTACACAGAATAGTCTGGCGAAACCTGTGGATGGATTGATTGTTATGGACTCGATCATCAAAGACATTCGCTATGGCGTGCGGGCGTTGTTGAAGCATCCGGGATTCACGGCGATCGTTGTGATCACGCTCGCGCTGGGTATCGGCGCGAGCACCGCGATCTTCAGCGTTGTCGATAGCGTCCTGTTGCGCCGTTTGCCCTATCGAACTGCGGAACGGATCGTTGCTATTCAGGAAGTAGATCCGGACGGCAGGCGCGGCCAGTCAACTTCCGCTAACTTCTATGACTGGCGACAGCAACAAACCGTCTTTGAACACCTGTCCGCGATTAAGATCACCACGACAAATCTCGCACTCTCCGATCACGCGGAGCGGATCGATCTAGCGCAAACGAATGCCGACTTCTTCGATATCTTCGGCATCACGCCGCAATACGGGCGTCTATTTATTCCGCAGGATGAGCAGGCGGGACACGAGCCGGTTGTCGTCGTGAGCAACGCGCTGTGGCAGCGTCGCTTCGGATCCGATCCGTCTCTGGTCGGTAAATCGATCACACTCGACGGAAAAAACTACAACGTCGTCGGTATCGCGCCGCCTGGTTTTCAATATCCCGACAAAACCGAGTTGTGGCTACCGCCGGTGCAGCTCGTGCCTGAGTTGTATTCGGGCCAGGATGTGACTCAAACGCGACGCATGGGCTATCTCTTTGTCGTCGCGTTGCTGAAACCAGGCGTGTCGCTGCCGCAGGCCGCCGGTGAGATGGAAACGATCACTGCGCGGCTGCGACAGCAGTATCCCGATTCAAACAACAAACGTTTCAATCGAGTGGTTGGACTTCACGAGCACCTCGTCGGCGATACAAACAAGCTGCTGTGGTTGCTACTCGGCGCGGTGACGTTTGTGTTGCTGATCGGATGTGCGAACGTCGCGAATCTGCTGCTCG
>Ga0208338_1000029_pt1 | contig 67181 bp, 61 predicted proteins | sample ForSoiNitrogNN91_FD_187858 | JGI IMG/M metagenome (GOLD analysis project Ga0208338, IMG submission 187858) | Forest soil microbial communities from Browns Valley, California, USA, that are Nitrogen fertilized - NN91 (SPAdes) | ecosystem: Environmental > Terrestrial > Soil > Temperate forest ...
CCGCGTTCATCCGCGTAAATCCGCGGCCAAAACACTCTCGATCAACCCACTAACCCACTCAGCGCGAGCATCCCACGTTCCTGAAGCGACCGCGGCCTGTCGTCTCGCTGCATCGGCAGGATCAGTATCGTGCAGCGCCTCTTCAACCAGCCGAATGAAATCATCACGCGTGCGCGCGATTCGTAACACGTCGCGCATCGGCTCATACTCAGGCAGCGGCGAGATCACCACCGGCTTGCCTGTCGCCAGGTATTCACGCACCTTGATCGCCGATCCGTAACTCGTAAAAGACTGCTCAGTTTCCCACGGCAACACGCAAACGTCGAATCCCGCCGCGTAAGCCGGCAGCTCCGCGTACGGCACGGGCGGCAGAAAGTGCGTATTCGGCAATGCTTCAATCTCTAGCCCGCGCGACTTGTTTCCGATGAACACCCACTGCCATTCGGGCCGCTCGCGCGCCGCACGCTTGATCAACTCCTGATCGACAAGCCACGGTTCGACCGCACCAAAGTAACCCAAACGCGGCCGCGGAATTTTCTCGATCGCGGACGCCACTTCGAGCTCACGGGTGCGCCTCCAGTGATCGTACTCAACCGCCTGCTCGAGCAGATGCGATCGCTCACACCCGCGCGTCGCTTCGGTAAACAGCTTTCGACCCGAATAGAACACGAGATCAGCCGCATCGATCGCTCGCTCGTGTAGCCTGCGTATCAACGCCGGATCCGTCGCGTGATCCATCGTGTTCGCATCATACTTGTCTGACACGTGATAGACCACCGCCGATTCGTCAAACGTGCCGATCATGTCGGCGGCGGTGGGGATTGCGATCCAGAGTATGGGCTTCGTGAGCCCACGACTCCGCGCCAGACGTTTGATCTGCGTTCCGATCAAGCGTCGATTGATCGATCGCGCGGCCGCAGTACCGAAGAACGGCAAACTGGCGGGCGAGACGACCGTGATGCCTTCATCAGTCTGGCGCGCGAGTTTTGAGTAACTGCCGAGTTTGCGTTTGATGCGTGGCAACAGATCCTTATGGCCCAGCGAGGGCAGGCCCATCGAGATCGAATTGACGAAGATAACCTTGTTGCCCGCGCGCGCGAACTTGCGCATCAGGTGGGCCTTGGAGTGTGGATGGTGATACCACCAGTCTTCACCGCCAAAGCAAATTATCGATTGGTTTCGCAGCACAGTATTAGACAGGATTCACAAGATTTTACAGGATTGACATGTAAATCCTGAAAAATCTTGTGAATCCTGTCTATGCCTTCCTCGCCACACACAATCCCGAAACACCAAACGGAATATTCGTATACCTCAACACAAAGCTCTCCGCGCCGAGCAGGCGCGCTAACACACCATTCAACGCCGATACGTTTATATTGTTCTCACTCTCGGCTTTGATCCCGGTCACTCGCATCAACTTTCGCATCGCGAGTATGGGCATGAAAAACGTGATGTTCGCGTAAGTCGTGCGCTCGACCTCGAACCCGGCTTGCTCGAGCACGCGTTGCAGCTCCGGCATGCGATAACGCCTGCGGTGATTGCTCACATCATCCTGCAAGCCCCACAAAAACATGAACGTCGGCACGAACAACAACACGCGACCGCCGGGCCGCAACACGCGTCGCATCTCACGCAGTCCTGCAAGGTCGTCATCGAGGTGCTCGACCACGTCCAACGCCGTTACCAGATCGAACGTGCCGTCATCGTATGGAAGCTCTTCAGCCGCGCCGAGCTTTACGTTCTCGAGTCCACGCTCACGACAGAACGCCAGCGCGTCTTCCGAAACATCGACGCCCTCCGCGTCGCCAAACTGCGAAAGCATCAAAAGATTCGCGCCCGTGCCGCAACCAACGTCGAGTATGCGCGGGCGACGATCGGTTACGCGGCGACAAATGTCTTCGATGAAGCGCGTGAGGATTTTGCGCCGCCCGGCATACCACCAGTGCGACTGCTCGATGCGAAACATGATTGGGTACGTGTGCTGCTTCATAAACCCTTAACCACGGATTTTACGGATTAACTGAACGATGCCCACGGAGGCAAAAACGATCAGTAAACCGTGCATCGGGAGGACGTACCGGATCTCGGTGTGCGCCGCGGTGCCCGGAACGAGATAGTAAAGCACCGTGACCAGCAGCAAACAACTGAGCCGCCAATCGCTTCGGAAACCCGCGTAGATCCCGAACGCAGCTAGCGGCAGAAACAGGTATCGCGCGACGCTCTGAATCATCCCTAACACGTTCACAGCCATCGCGAGCAACCCACCCTGCCAGTGCTCTGGCAGACATTTTTTGCTCGTAACGTTGATGCCGCTGATGCCGGTGTAAGGCACCGGATCGCCCGCGACCTTCAACATCCCCCACATGCGCCCCAGCATTACACCTGCATACCAAACCGGGTGCTGTCTGATGAATGCGAGCGACTCGCTCGTGCGCTCGCGATCGCGTCGAATGCCGTCAGGCCATTGCACCTCAGCGCGCAAGTCTGTGGGCCAGCCGGCGCGCTTGCGCTCAACGTCTGTCATCTTATCGTCGCCAAAGATGAATCCATTTTGTTGTCCGAGCTCTGTTTCGCCGAGTCCTTCCCAAAGGTTCGCGCCGATCGTTCCGCCAGTCGGCGTGAAATCGGGGAAGACGATGAAGTTGCGTATGACGATCGGCGCGATCAGGATCACGGTTCCCGCTAAAACTGCTCCTGCCATTTTCAATCGCAACGACCACGCTGCTTTCACGATGAGCAACGAGATGGCCCAACCGACGCAAAGATACAACGGATTCACACGCAACCAGCACGCGACACCGAGCGCCACGCCAGCCGCGAGCGCAAGCCAAACACTTTTGCGCTGTGCGGCAAGTAGCAGCAACCAGTTGCCGCCGAGCACGAACCACGTCGTGGGCACGTCTGCCGAAGGATACGCGGCATACATTGCGAACAACGGCGAAAGCGCGACGACAAACGCGCTCGCGATCGCCACGCGCTGGCCAAACCCAGTCGAAGCAATTCCAACTATTAGCAAAAACGAAACGATCAGATCTGCAAACCAGATCACGAGTTGAACTGAATATGCAGAGTGATCACCTGTGACTTTGTAGATGAGCGCAACGAATGCGGGAAAGGCCGGTGGATACTGGGCCAGGTCAGTGCGTGTTGCATCGTCAATCCAGAAAAGTTTCTGGCGTCCGTCGAGGATGTCACGCGCCTGGCGGTCGAACTTCGCGTATGAACCGACTTGAAACCAACCAGGGTCGTGAAGATGCGCGCGCATGAATTGCAGCGTGAAGACGCGCACGCTAATCAGCAACGTAGCCACAAAAAGGCACATAAACACAAAAGACTTTTTCTGATTTGTGATTTTTGTGCCTCTTTGTGGCAAATTCCGTTTACTTCTTTGCCGTGATGATCACGTTCCAGCCAATGCTTTGGCAGAGTCGATCAAACAGCGAATCGGAGACGAGTGGTGAAAAAATACGGAGCTCACTACGCGTCAACTGCTCCACCTCAACTCGCACGTCCTTGAACATCCCAAACAGCTCACGCACTTCTTTGCGGCTATAGACTTTGACCAGCGGCCGAGCATTGCTATCGCTGAACTCGATCACGCGACTCATGATTTCTTCCGCCGATCGGCCGCGTAGAAACTCGAGCCCCAGCACGCCGCGCCGCAGGACGATCTCGAGCCAGTAGTTCAGCGAGTTGCGATGATAGAGCATTACTTTCGCTGTTCCACCCGGCCGCAGGACACGATGCACTTCGCGTATTGATCCAGCCGTATCAGGCGTGTGATGCAGGACGCCATTCGAGTAGACCACGTCGAAGCTTTCCGATCGAAAAGGTAAGTGCTCACCATCGGAGAGCATGAAGTCGCCATCCGCGCCGTAGAGCTTGAATCGATGCCTCGTGATCTCGATCGAGCGCGGCGTGAGATCGATGCCCGTGCAGATCGCCCCACCACGCGCAAACTGCAACAAGTCCGTTCCCATCCCACAACCAACTTCTAGCAATCGCGCGCCACGAAACTTTTCAAACTCCATCACGCGCGGCATCCACGGCGCATACTCTTGATAGCGATAGCGCTCGACCTCATCGAAAAACTCGCGCGTCCCCAGCTCGTGCTCGCGATCGTATACGGCGCCACACGGATCCTGCTCCCACTGCTCACGCGCCCTCAGTTTTTCCTGCGCCAATCCTGCCAATTTTATTAATCCCGTAACGTAGTCAGAGATTTATATGCATCAAGGACGCGCCGCGCATTATGCGTCCACGTATGTTCCTTCTCAGCAACTTCACGTGCTTTAACTCCAAGCGCCTCCCGCAATCCCTTGTTCTCAATCATCCGCACTATCGCTGCTCTCAACTCCTCAACATTCCCGGGCTCAACCAGCAACGCCGTCTCACCATCAACCAACACCTCCCCAATCTGTCCCAACCGGCTCGCCACAATCCCTTTCCCCATCGCCATATATTCGAAGATCTTAGTTGGCGATCCAAAAAACTCACTACCATCCGCCAGCGGCACATGCGGCGCGACGAGTATGTCGCAAGCATCAAGCAAACTCGGCACACGCTCGTGGCCCACCGCGCCCGTAAAGATCACTCGCCCTGCTGCCACCTCAGCCTCGAGTCGCCTCTCAACCTCAACATGCAAGCTTCCACTCCCGACAAACAAAAACCTGCCTGTCGGAATCAACTTGATCGCTTCGGCGAGTTTCTCAACACCATGCCATGGTCCAAACGTCCCGACAAAACCCGCAACAACCTCATCATCTCGAATGCCGAGCTCACGCCGCGCCTCCACACCACCAACACCTGGCCGAAACCGCTCGACATCAACGCCATTCGGATTGACAACGATCTTCTGCCTCGCCACACCCCGCGCCTCCAAATTCCGGCGCTCAACATCGGAGACGACAAAAATACGCGCCGCCGCGTCAAGGTTCAATCGCTCGTATCGCTCCAGCAATTCGAGACGCCCCACGCGGTCCCAGTAACGGCCCACCCAAACTTCCGAGCCGTTGTACTCAAGAAACAGCGGCCGCTTCGTGCGATTCGCCGCCACCACGCCCGCCCAGCTAAATCGCGCGTATCGTTGATAAATAAAATCGGGATCGGCCTGCTCGATCAGCGGCACGGCGCCACGCGTGAAGACGAGGTTGTTGTGTATATCGAAAAGCGCGCGCGTGCCGCCGCCCGGCTGTGGCGGGATCACAGTGAAACGATCTTCCTCAGCGCTCATGCCCGCGATGAGATCGTTGCTGATGATCTGCACGTCGACACCGAGCGCTTCGAGGCCTTCAATCACGCCTTTGATATGACTCGCAGCGCCGCCCGCCTGCGTGCCTGGCCCAGGCGTCGAGCGCAGGTAAACGGCTCGCACGCGCGGTCGCGGCGTGATCTTGCGCGGCATCTCTGCGAAGCGCAACGTCGTTTCCTCGAGCTGCTGCAATTCACGAAGCGATCGTGCGATATCGCTGGCGCCCGTGATCGTTTCGCGGCTGAGTCTTGCGGGCGCACTAAGCAAAACTTTCGAGCGCGACTTGCGAATCATTTCGCCGTGCGCATCAATCATCAGCACTTCGCGCGCGCCCGCGAGTGCGCCGAAGACCATAAAAAGATTTTGGCCGCGTTGCCATGGCAGTCGCTCAGTCGCGATCGCGAGCACGTCCGGACTAAGCGCGCGCAGCGATCTCAGGCGCGCGATGTGGCTGCCTTTTTCGAATTCGGCGCGCGAGATCAGATCGATGGAGCTGTCAGGATAGAGTGCAAGCAGTTTGTCTTGCCAGCGGTCGAGGTCGCCGCTGAGTGCGAGGAGAACGACTCTCATCCGCGCGCGCTCCCGAGCACAAACACCTCGGCAAACGATCGTCCGGTGCTGCTGTGAAAGTGAAGCGCGACGAGTGCGAAGATCATCGCGTAGCTGATCGACGAAGCGATCGCAGCGCCTTGTGCGCCGTAGCGCGGCACGAGCGCGAACACGAGCACGAGGTTGAGTATCAATGTGACTAGCCAGTAGATCGGAATCGCACGCGGCAGACCGAGGGCGTTGAAGTGTTGGACCAGTACTGATTCCAGCCCGATCAGGTAAACGCCGGGTAGAAGGATTAGGAGCAGCTTCGTCGCATCGGCGAAAGCTGGACCATAGATGAAAGGCAACAAGAAACTGAACGGCACTGCGGCGAGGCAACAAACGAACATGACGAGGGTCGTGTAGCGGCTCACGAGACATGTGGTTTCGCCACGCGCGTCCTGTTCAGACGTCACGCGCGGGAACAGCAACGTTGCGATCACGCCGGGCAGCAGCATCAGTAACAAAGCAAACTGCGAAGCAACGCTGTAGACGCCCGCTTCCGCCGCGCCGCGAAAGTGGTTTACGACGAGCAGATCCGCGCGAATGATGATTGCGCCGGCGAGGATTGAAATATGAAACTTCAAACCGTAAACGATCATGCGTCGCAGGAGGGCGATGTCAGCGCGCCATTTCGAGTGGGTGAGCGACTTTGCTGAAACCACCAGCAGTAACGTAATCACACTCGCGACAAGAATGCTGGCGAGCGTGTTGAAAGTGACGAGCGTTTCGAGGCCGCGCTTGAGGAGTAACAAGACGAGGGCCGCGTTGATGAGTACGAATGATTGACCGGCGAGGTCGAGCAGGTTGAACTCGCGGATTTTTCCCACTGCAAGCAGGATGTTCAGGCCGATCAGTGTGATTAGTTGAAACGGGATCGAGACGGCGGCGATACGGATCAGGGCCGGTGAAACGAAGCCAAACCAGTCAGGTTTGATTGAGGCGATGGCCATGAGCGCGAGGGCGAGCACCGCGCCAATACCCAGCGCGAAGATCAGCGAATTAATCGCTGCGGCGCGGAAGTGCGACTGGTCCTGCGCGATGAAATACGTGTTTGATGAAGGAAGTCCGAAACTGCCGATCTGAATTACAGTCGCCACTGCTACATTAATCACTGCCAGCTGCCCGAAGCCCTCCGCGCCCAGCCACCGAGCGACGATGATGCCCGCCACGACGCTATTGAAGATCATCAACAGGCGCGTCGCGAACGTCCATCCAATCTGGGTCCACAGATTACTCAGATTAAATCTGTGTAATCTGTGGATGGTTTCAGTCGATCCACCTCTCATACCATAAGCTCAAATTCAGCAACGCCCACAGATGAAATCCCCAGTCGCGCGTCTTCGCACGATGCTCTTTCAACATCCGGCTCACAAACGCGTAATCGAGCAAATCCCGTCGCCGCATCGACGAGTTAATCAAGTGGTCATCGAACCATCCACCCAATCCTTCACGGAACCATTCACGCACCGGCGCGCCAAACCCACGCTTGCGCTCGTACAACAGATCACGCGGCAGGATCTCCTCGAGCGAGCGCTTCAGGATATGCTTACCACTCGTGCCCTCGACCTTCAACGCGCGCGGCAGCCCAAGCGCATACTCAACCAGATGATGATCGAGAAACGGCACACGCGCCTCGACACTCGTCGCCATCGTGATCTTATCAACCCGCATCAATAACAACTCAGGCAGTCGCAGCTTCAACTCGAGATACGTCATGCGCGCGAGAAAATCCGCGTTCGGCCGCTCCTGCTCGATGTGCTTCAAGTACTTCTCAATTACATGCAACGACGAGAGGCCATTCAAACGCTCGCGCACTGGCTGCGAAAGCACGCGGGGCTTGAACGTCTCGTCGTAAACCACTACGCCGCCCCAGAACAACGGCTCATCCGCACCCAACCGCCGTATCAACTCGATCGCTGCACGCTTTCGACCCGTCGCCTCGAGCGCTGGTCGCGAGAGATTCGAGATCGCGCGTCGCAGAGAAAGCGGCAGCACCTCGGCATGCCGCCAGAAGTTCTCGTAAATACGCAGGTGACGCACGTAGTTCTCGTAGCCACTGAAGATCTCATCCGAGCCTTCGCCAACCTGGACCACGATCGTTCCCGAGTCGCGCGCGAGTTTTGAAACGTAATAAAGCGGCACGCAAACCGGATCGGCGATCGGCTCGTCCTGGTGAAAGACGAGGCTCGGGAGAAAGTCTTGCATCTCTTTCTCGGAGATGATCACCTCGTGATGGTTGGTATTAAACTGTTTCGCGATGCGGCGCGCGGGCTCGAGCTCGTTGAGATACTCGGCGTCGCTGAACCCGACTGTGAACGTCTGCACCGGTCGCGACATCTGTTCCGACATCAGCGCGACATTCGCAGACGAATCAACACCGCCCGACAAAAACACACCAAACGGCACGTCTGACATCATTCGCTTTCGAATCGACTCACGTAGCAAGCGCAGGATCTCGGCGCGTTGCTCGTCTTCAGTGCCGGCATTCTTTTGTTTCGGAGGAAGCGCGTCCCAGTATTGCTGGATGTTGAGCGTGCCGTCGCGCGTCAACGTCAATACGTGACCGGCAGGCAGCTTGTGTATGTCGCGAAAGAGCGTCGTCGGCGCTGGTGTCGTCAGAAACGTCAGGTAATGATAAAGCGACTGCTCGTCGATGTCGGGCGTGACCGCCGGATGTTGCAAAATCGACTTGATCTCAGACGCGAAGATGAAGCGACCCTCTTTGTGATAGAAGTAAAGCGGCTTGACACCGATGCGATCGCGCACGAGCACGAGGCGCTCTTTGTTTGCATCCCAAATCGCAATGCCATAGTCGCCCTCGATCTCGTGAATGAAATCGAGGCCGCGCTCTTCGTAGAGGTGCAGAATCGTTTCGGAGTCGGTGCGCGATGAATACTTGTGGCCGCGTCTTTCGAGATCGGCGCGGATGAGTGCGTGGTTGTAGATCTCGCCGTTGAAGACGAGCCACGTGCGTTTGTCGCAGCCGTGCATCGGCTGGTGACCTGCAAGCGAAAGATCGATGATCGAGAGACGACGAAAGCCGAAGCCGCCGCGATGATCGTCGAAGATCAAGTCGCCGGCGTCGTCGGGGCCACGATGAGTCATCTCATCGCGCATGCGCGCCAGCAGTGATGGCTCGATTGAGCCTTCGCTAGCGCCGTATTCCCAAACTCCGCAAATTCCACACATTATTTTTTAGCCACGGATTACACGGATTTTATTTGCCAGGTAAGCTTGCGTGGTTTGCCGGAGATTTTCCAGCACGCGGACACGGAGTCTCTCATCTGGCCGTAATCGATCGACACGGATCTGTTTTCTAATACCGGCTGAACGTCAGAATTCAAGGCGGTGACGATTAGGTCGCTAGCTTTAACTGCGGCGCCGCTTACACTCACGCCGAGTCCCGGCGCAAAATGAAACCGCGCCTCGTAAACGTGTTCACCATCGCCGAAGAATTCATCATCGATAACCCACACGCGCGCGCGCTTGTCGAATGTGACTGTGCGACGATGTATGACAGGGTATCCATAGTGTTCCGCAACCACCTTGTCAAAATCATCACTCGTTTTCCACTCCAGCACGCGCGGCTTCGCTTCATTCCCGATTACAAACGGAGTGTCGACGTTGATCGTGTTCTGTTCGAGTCCGTCGATCTGCACTGTCGAATGATACGCGGTCGAGCGAAACTCATGCCGCTTCAGGAGGTCTGCAGAATATACGTAGGTTCCGGGATCGACGATGATCGCGCGCCTGTTAGCCGAGACCTCGATACTCAACACATCGTTATGCCCGTGTGATCCGCGACCGTTGATCCCAGCGTCACTCGCGTTGAAACAGAGATACAGATCGCCGTCGCGCATGATGTACGTGCCCGCGTGTGGAAATGCTTGCGAACCGACGGGCTGAGTCTCGAGTTTCAGAATATCCAGAAGATAAGCGTGATCGTCGGCGCGCCGGCGCACAAAAGGCAAAACCTGCCCGCCGTCAGTATCACCAATCAGCGGCGCAAATCCATCGGGTCGCACGTAAGCCCGAATGTAGAGCAGCATCTGCTGAAGCCTGGACCAGTATCGCGGCTCTATCGCGACGTTGTTGGCCAGGCAAAGCAAGAAGGAATAAAGAAAGAGCTCCGTGACAAAGCGATGATAGCCAGTCGACGCTTCGAAATCCGCTCCATCAGCCAACACCTGTTTGTCCATCTCGCGCAGCATTTGGTCCAGGCCAAAGTCGCGCCACTCGACGGCGTCGCGGAGCTCCGGAAGCAATAAACCCAGCCAGAGCAGGCCCACCACGTCTGAAAGATAATGATTGCTCGTTGCGAGATAAGAGAATTCGAGGTTGCGTCGAATGTAGTTACCGTGCTGCTGGAGTAGTTGCAGGAAGAACTCCACGGGCATTTGCGGCGACTGACGAAAGACTTCGAACGCCGCCAGCAGATTTATAGCGCGCAACGCGACTTCCATGGCGCAAGTCCAGTTTGGACCACGACCATACGGGTTCTGCTCGTTCCAGCTTTTTAGTTGGGTAATAAACTCGGCGCTGTAGCGCTCATCATGCGTTGACGCGTAAGCGCACGCGAGCGGGAGAAAATGCCCGAGCCGGTTCAATTCCCAAAGCACCCGAATATCCGAGCCATCCGTGCGCATCAACTTGATATCGCGGTGATAATCGAGCGGCCAAACATAATTCGATAGCGGATCGCGTCGCCACTGAATCTCTCTTCGCAAAGATTGTTCGTCGAAACTGACCGAGGACCAGGAGTGATCGAAAAACTTCGCTTCACGCGGTCCGCGGAAATATTCCGATAACGCATCAGCACTCATGCGTGCGAAGGGCTGTGTCAGTACGAGAGGTTCACTTTCATCGACATTTGCACGTTCCTTACGCTGTTGAAGCGAAACGCGGCTGCGTCGCAGGGCTTCGCGCGCTGCGGTCGTGAGTTTTACTTCACCACGAAGCGCGCGTTTGATTTTATTCAGAACTGGCATCAGCGGGATTGTTCGAGCGCGTCGAGAATGCGCTCGGACGTGTGGCCGTCCCAGAGTGGCGGCTGTTCGAGGGGCTTCTTTGCGGAACTGTTCAGCGAGGCCTTTGCGGCGGCGATGATCTTCCTCGTGTCAGTGCCGACGATGACGTTCGTTCCCATCTCAACCGTGATCGGACGCTCCGTGTTCTCGCGTAGCGTGAGACACGGAATGCCGAGCGCCGTCGTCTCTTCCTGAATGCCGCCGGAGTCAGTCAGCACAAGTCGCGCGCGGCTCGAGAGATTGAGGAAGTCGAGGTAACCGAGCGGCTCGGTCATTCGCAGATTCTTTATCGCGTCCACACGCTCGCTCAAGCCGAGCTCGGTGATTGTCTTTCTTGTGCGCGGGTGAACTGGAAATACGATCGGCAACTTCTCCGCGATTACTTCGAGCGCCGTGAGTATTCGGTCGAACGAATCACGCATGTCGACATTCGACGGACGATGTAGCGTGAGTAAAGCGTAATCTCCGTCGATACCTAATTGTTCGTGGGTCGGCAATGCGCGCGCGACGGCGAGATTTCGTTGCAGCGAGTCGATCATGACGTTACCGACGAAACAGATGCGCTCTTTCGGAATTCCTTCAGCGATCAGATTCTCATCAGCGTCGCGCGATGGTGTGAATAGTAAATCGGCGATCTGATCGGTCAGCAGACGATTGATCTCTTCCGGCATCGTGCGATCGCGACTGCGCAGTCCGGCTTCGACGTGCGCCACTTTTATTCCGAGCTTTACACACACGAGGGCACACGCGATCGTCGAGTTCACATCACCGACGACGAGGACCCAATCAGGTTTTTCATGAAGCACGACCGGTTCGAAGCGCTCCATCACCGCCGCCGTTTGAGCCGCGTGTGAGCCGGAGCCGACGCCGAGATGCGTGTCAGGTTGCGGCAGATCGAGATCGCGAAAGAACGAATCGGACATCGCTGCGTCGTAATGTTGTCCGGTGTGAACGACGAGCGGCAGGAAGGTTTCGAGGCGCTTTTTCATCGCGGCCACGATTGGCGCCACTTTCATGAAGTTGGGCCGCGCACCGACGACGTTGATGACTTTCAGCATTTTCTTTTAGCCACAAAAAGGCACAAAAAGCACAAAAATATATTTTTAGATAACGGCGCTCATAATGGTTTTCTTTTATGAGCTTTTGTACCTTTTTGCGGCGAACTACAGTCTAATAATTCGGGCGCTGCTTTCGCGTCTGATGTCACCGTTCAGTGCGTTACGTGTGTCGACGATGAGCGGCACGATGGAGCAGATGCGCTTGTAGTCGATGTCGCTGTGATCGGTGACGATGATCACGCAGTCAGCCGCTTGCAGCTCATCGTTTGTCAGCGACACTGAGCTTAGCGGCTCACCGGTCGAATCCGTGTGTGCGTCGTCAAAGCGCAGCTCCGCTACAAACGGATCGTGGTAACGGACGTTCGCACCTTTCGCGCGCAGCCGATCGATGATCGACAACGCAGGACTCTCGCGCACGTCGTTGATGTCTTTCTTATAGGCGACGCCGAGCAGCAACACGTTCGAGCCGTTCATCGCCTTGCGCGCATCGTTCAGTCCGTCGGAAACGAGTTGGACCACGTGCTCGGGCATGCGCGAATTGACTTCCTCAGCGAGACTGATAAAGCGCGAATCGAAACCGTGCTGGCGCGCCTTCCACGAAAGATAGTGCGGGTCGAGCGGAATGCAGTGACCACCAATGCCCGGGCCCGGATAAAAAGGCATGAAGCCGAACGGCTTGGTCGCCGCCGCGCGGATCACTTCCCACGTATCGATGTTGAGCGCGTAACAGAGTCGCGCCATCTCGTTTGCCATGCCGATATTGACCGCGCGAAACGTGTTTTCCAGAAGCTTCGCCGCTTCGGCAACGCGCGCCGAGCTAACCGCATGCACGTCATTGACGATCTGCGAATATAGATGCGCCGCAACGACTGTCGAATCATCCGTCACGCCGCCGACGACCTTCGGAATGTTGTGCGTCTGAAACTGCGGATTGCCCGGATCGACACGCTCCGGCGAGAACGCGAGCAGGAAATCCTCGTCGAGCTTCAGTCCCTTTGCTTCGAACATCGGCAACAGCACTTCGTCAGTCGTGCCAGGGTAAGTTGTCGATTCGAGAATGATCAGATGGCCGCGACGCAGGCGCGCCGCGATCTGTTCGGCGGCGGCGAGAATGTAGGAGACATCCGGCTCTTTGGTTTTGCGCAGCGGCGTCGGCACGCAGATGATGATCGCGTCGCACTCGCTCAGATGACTGAAATCGGTGGTGGCTCGCAGTCGCTTCGCGTCAACCACTTCCTTCACTTTGTGCGACGACACGTCGCCGATGTAAGAAGTGCCGGCGTTGATCTGTCGCGCCTTGTCCTCGTCGACTTCAAAGCCGGTGCCGTGAAATCCCCTGGAAGTAAACTCGACGAGCAGCGGCAGGCCGACGTAGCCGAGGCCGATGACCCCGATGTGCGCTTGTTTGTTTGTGATTAAAGAGATTAGGTCGTTTTTCATATGGCTTCGAAAAGATAACATAGATACGAATCCGTATTCATCCACGCCTATCTGTGGCACTATACGTCGGACCTAATGGCCACCGAATCCGCCCCCAAACTCGTCCGTGGTCTGAGCCTGCTCGACGCGACGATGATCGTCGTCGGCTCGATGATCGGATCGGGAATCTTCATCACTTCCGCTGAATCGTCGCGGCTCGTCGGCTCGCCCGGCTGGCTGCTCGTGGCGTGGGCGCTCGCGGGCGTGCTCACGATCACGGGCGCGCTCTGTTGCGCCGAGCTGGCTGCCATGTGGCCACGCGCAGGCGGCCAGTACGTTTTTCTGCGCGAAGCTTATGGACCATCGATCGGGTTTCTGTTTGGCTGGGGACTGTTTCTGATCATTCAGACGGGGACGATCGCTGCCGTCGCGGTCGCATTTGCAAACTTTACTGGCGTACTCACCGATCGCATCGCCGGAGATCGATACCTGATCTCGCCCGTTGTGTTTCTGCATCCGTTCACGATTGGTGGACTGTCGTTCAACGGTTACGCGCTGAGTTTGTCGAGCCAGCAGTTGCTGGCGGTCGTGATGATTCTCTTTCTCACGTTTATCAACACGCGCGGGTTGCAAACCGGAAAGATCATCCAGAACACGTTCACGTTTACGAAGACTGCCGCGTTGCTCGGACTGATCCTGATCGGGTTGATCGTCGGTTGGAATCACGGCAGTGCTGCGTTCACGTCTTCGTGGTGGGCGCCGTGGGAGAATGGTTGGAAACCTTCAGCGTCGCAGGTGTGGTTCGAGCCGGTGGGTGAAGGCTTGCTCATCCTTGCATTGCTGATGATGCTTGGACGCGCGATGGTTGGACCACTCTTCGCGCAGTCTGCATGGAACAATGTGACATTCACTGCGGGTGAAGTGCGCGATCCGGGAAAGAATCTACCGCGCGCGTTGTTGCTTGGATGCGGGCTCGTGGTGACGTTTTACCTGCTCGCGAATCTTGCTTACGTCGTAACGCTGCCGCTCGCGGGAATTCAGAATGCGCCGCAGAATCGCGTCGCGACGGCGGTGATGCAGGCGGTGTTTGGGCCACGCGGGACGGTGATCATGGCGCTCGCGATCATGATCTCGACGTTCGGTTGTAATAACGGGCTGATACTCGCGGGCGCGCGTGTTTATTACGCGATGGCGCGTGATGGACTATTCTTCAAACGAGTCGATCGCGTGAATGAGTTTCACGTGCCGGCAGTGGCGTTAATCGCGCAGGGATTGTGGGCGTCGTTTCTCGTGTTGCCGCGGACGGTGACGGTGAATCAACAGGCGGTCACGTACACGTTCGGGAATGTTTACACGCAACTGCTCGAATACATTGTCTCAGCGGATCTGATCTTTTATGTGTTGATGGTTGGGGCGGTGATCGTGATGCGGCGGAAGGCGCCGGAGATTGAGCGGCCGTACCGGACGCTCGGGTATCCATTCGTGCCGTGGCTCTATATCGTGATTGCGGGGTTGTTCATTATCGATTTGGCGATACTAGCGCCGTCGACGTCGGGCATTGGATACCTGTTAGTCGCGACGGGCATTCCCATCTACTTTATTTGGAGACGCGGATGAATGCGGATTGATAACGCGGATCTGGTTATTTAAGCCACTCGTCTGCGATTTCTATTTCGACTTTGACGGGGACGGTTTTTAGGTACTCCTCACCGGCGACACGCATTACGCGCTCGACTTTCTCGGCGATGGCTTCAGCTTCGTCAGCATCGGATTCGACGACGATCTCGTCGTGAATGATGTTGACGACCTTCGCGTTTGTTTCGCGCAACTCGTCGCGCAGGAGTTTTAGAGCGCGCTTGAGAATGTCGGCGCTCGTGCCCTGGATCGGCGTGTTTTTACCGTTGCGTTGCGTCATCGAGATCTGCTGGCGATCGTTTTCATCGTAACGGAAACGAACCAGACGACCGGAAGCGGTGCGCGCCTGCCGCTCGCTCACTGCACGGTTCGCCGCGTCGCGCAAATAGGTATCGAGCTGTCGATACGTCGTGAAGTAACGACGCAAGACATTCTCCGCATCGGGCACGCTCAATCCAGTCATGAGGGCAAAACGCTGCGCGCCGATACCGTAAACCACTCCGAAGTTCAATCGCTTCGCAAAATCACGTTGCTCTTTCGTCACTTGATCGAGCGACGCGTTGAAGACCTGCGCCGCCGTCACGCGATGCAGGTCGGCGCCGGAGTTGAAAGCCTCGATGAAACCGCGATCGCCGGAAAACTCCGCCAGAATCCGCAACTCGATCTGCGAATAGTCAGCAATGATCAGCTTGCGCCCTTCCGGGTAACCGCTAAAACAGCGCCGGTACTCAACCGAGTGCGGCACTTGCTGAATATTCGGGTTCGTACACGCAAAGCGGCCGGTCGGCGCGCCAATCTGCCGGAAATCCGCGTGCAGCCGATTCGTCACGGGATTGATCATGCCGATCATGTTTTCACCGTAACTCGTAAGCGCTTTCTGCACGGTGCGATATTCGAGCAGCGTCCCGATGATCGGATACTCAACCGCGAGGGGCTGCATTACCCAATTGCGCGTCGAAGCGGGAACGGGAATGCCGAGACGAGTTAGCGCCTTAGTCAACTGCTGCTGCGAATCGAGATTGATGTCCTCACGCTGTGGACCACCGAAAAGAGACCCCTGGGACGACTCTTCCGCCAACACTTGCTGCAACTGCTCGGCGAGCTCGACTCTCCGCTTCTCGACGATGCTTAGCTGTTCGAGCCAGCGCTCCTTGTGCATGTAAAAGCCCGCGAGCTCGATATCAACAACCGGCATCACGCACTCAAACTCGAGCTGCGCGACTCTCACGAGCGACTCCGATTTCAAACGATCGATCAGCTTCTCACGCAACGGCAAAAGAACCGCGGCGTCACGTGCAGCATATTCAAGCTGTGCTTCCGACAACTCGAAGTTCCAGTTACTCAAGCGCTCTGACTTGTCGACGGCTTCGTTTAAATAGCGGCTCGCGACCGTTTCGAGACCGTGGCGCTCTTCGATGTCGCCTGCGCCGACGAGCTGGCTGGCGAGCAGCGTGTCGAAAAGCCCGCCGAGATCGACACCGAGATTGTGCTTGATGAACTTCGCGTCAAATTTTGCGTTGTGCGCGATCTTAATTGGGCGTGGGGCTTCGAGCAGCCGGCGCAAAGGCGCGAGTGCTTCACTACCATTTGCGAAGTGATCGAAGTCGACGATGTAGACGCTATCCGTGGTTGCGAGCTGGATCAGTCGTAAGCGAGAGGTATACGGATCGAGATTAGTAGTTTCGGTATCGAGACCGACCACCGGTTGCGTTGCGAGGATTTCAATTGCTTTCCGAAGCTCATCGGAGGTTTTAATTAGCTCGTAGTTCATTAAGAAATCAATTTAGAACTATCCACAGATTACACAGATGTCTAAAAAGTTCTGCGTAATCTGTGGATGGATCTACAACGCCATCAGTCGCTTCAACATGAAAATCTGCCCTTTGTGCTGGGCTTCGTGATCGATCAAACGGTGCAGGATGTAGCGCAGGTTATATTCCGTCGTCTCACCACTGCGTTCAAATGTGATGATGCGCTCGAGATCCTTGTCGTTGTATGAGAAGAGCACGTCGCGCGTTTGGTTGCGAATCAGATCGATCTCTTTCAGGCAAAACTCAGTCGTGTATCCTTTGCGCGCCACGCCGTCGACGTCATCGAGCACGTCCCAGTATGGAGCCTGCTTGTCTTCTTCGGTGAGCTTGTGGTCGCTGACGACCATCTGCATCCAGAACCACTCCGCTTCGCCGATGTGCAGCACGAGACCGCCAATCGAATGGGCGCCGAGAAACGCAGGCTTGCCGATCAAAGCGTCGGGAATGGTTTTCACTGCCGCGACGACCTGAGCGCGCACTTCCTCCATGCCGCTGAGGTAGTAACCGATCCCTGTTGCTAAGCCCGGATGTGGTGTTAACACTCGGCGTCTCATCTCAAATCCTTTCCTGTACAACCGGATGCGGTCTCACAAAGATGAACAGCAGCAGCGCGGCCATCGCACCCATGAACGCGCTGACGAGAAATGCGACTGTCGGTCCCTTCCAGTCCCAAATCGTACCCATCAGAAACGATGCCGGAAAAACCGTGATTCCGAACGCGAGATTGTACAGGCCGTAAGCCGTTCCGCGTTGTTCCGGACGCACCAAATCTGCCACGAGCGCTTTCTCAGCGCCTTCTGCGAGACCGAAGTAGATGCCGTAAACGAGGAACAGGATCCAGAGTGAAGCCTGGTGCGTCGCGAAAGCAAACCCCGCGTAAACTGCAGCATACAAAATCCATCCCGCCACGATCAATTGCTTACGACCGACACGATCCGAAAGGTCGCCGCCGAGTAACGAGCTCAACACCTTCATGCCGTGATGCGCCGCCCACAACAACGGCACGATCGCAATTGACACGCCCGAATCCATCGCTCGCAAGATGAGAAAACTGTCCGATGAGTTGGAAAGCGTGAAGAGTGCGAGCACGAGTAGAAAGCGCTTGAAGTTACTGTCAAAGCCGCGCAACGAGAGCTTCTTGATCTCGGATCCGGGTGCTGGCTGTTGCGGCGACTCGCGCATAAAAAGTATCGCGACCAGCACAGCAATTAACGCCGGCACTGACGCAGCCAGAAAGATCTTCGAAAACTCGCCGGTAGTCGGAGATTTGACGTTCGCGACGAAGAGGATGACGAGCACGTAACCAATGAGCGGACCGACAACCGCGCCCGCGTGGTCCATCGCACGATGAAATCCAAACGCAATACCGCGCTGCTCGACGCGAACGGCGTCCGCGATCATCGCATCACGCGGCGCGGTTCTGATTCCCTTGCCGATGCGATCCGTGAGTCGAATCGCGAGCACCTGCGTCCACGTCTGCGCGAACGCGAGCAACGGCCTCGCAATCGAGGCAACCGAATAACCGGCAACAACCAGAAACTTTCGTTTCTCTAAACGATCGCTGAGATAACCGGCGAAGAGTTTAAGCAGGCTCGAGATCGACTCGGCGAGCCCTTCAATCGTGCCGATCGCGCGTGCCGACGCGCCTAAGCTGCTCGCCAGAAAGATCGGCAGCAGCGGGTAGATGATCTCGCTCGACGCATCGTTGAGCAGGCTTACCAAACCGATCGCAAACACGTTGCGCGGCAACCCGCGATAACGCCGCCACAACGCAGGAAGTCCGGTTTTATCCACAGATTTCACAGATTATTCTTCTGTGTAATCTGTGGATGGGTGTAGCTCGCCCTGACGATGGTCTTGATGTTGCCGCGGACGTGGAAATCGCCTTCGAGATCGACGCGCAGCGGATCGCAGGCGGCGACGAAGTCTTCGAGAATGATGTTGATGACGTGCTCGTGAAAGATTTTTATGCTGCGAAAGGAATTGATGTAGAGCTTCAGACTCTTCAACTCGATACAGCGCTCGTAGGGAACATACTCGAGGCGGATGGTCGCGAAATCCGGAAAATCAGAAAACGGGCAGATCGCCGTGAACTCGGTGATCTCGAAATTGATCCTGATCTCTTTGCCGGGAAACTCGTACGCGAACGTATCGAGCGGAAACAGATTCATCTCCGCTCGTGGCGTCGATTGAATATCGAGACATTGCTGGTTCGTTGGATTCATCTTTTATTGCTAATACTCGCGAATGGTCTTGCGCCCGCCGATATCAAAGAACTTAATCAATACCAATCCCGCGAGGAAGCCGCCGACGTGCGCCGCGTACGCAACGCCACCTTCTTGATTTCCGCTACCAAGAATGCCGAGCCCGCTGATCAACTGGAACGCAAACCAGATCCCGATCGCGACATACGCCGGCACGTCAGTCAAAAATCTGAAAAGTATCACTGTCACGCGCCGTTTTGGGTGCAGCAGAATGTAACCGCCAAGCACGCCCGAGATCGCGCCCGAAGCGCCGAGACTCGGCACCAGCAACGCGCTTTCACTCGTCGCGAAAACACCGGTGGTAAACACGTGGGCCAGCGAAGCAATCACGCCGCATAGCAAGTAGAAGATCAGATACTTCACGTGGCCCAAACGATCCTCGATGTTGTCGCCGAAGATCCAAAGGAAGAGCATGTTGCCGGCCAGGTGCATGAAGCCGCCATGCATGAACATCGACGTGAATAGCGTGAAGTAAACCGAACCCGGCGTCGGACCAAGACCCGGAACGACTAAGCGTTGCCCCATGTACTGGACGACGCGCGCCGGAGTGACGATATCGTGGCCCTGAAGTATCTCGGCCGGTACGGTGGAAAACGAATAAGTGAACTGATCGTTGCCGCCAAGCCCCTGCAAGACAACAAAGACAAAAATATTTAGCGCGATGATCGCATAGTTGACGATCGGCGTCGTTTGCCTGTCACTATTGTCGTCCCACAGCGGAAGAACCATAGAAGAATTTTAGCGCAACCCCTATGCGTAGATTATGACGTGGCTGTTACTAAAGCATTCTCACGCAGCGGCGCAACGGCGCAGCGTATTTCCCGTTGCGCCGCTGCGACGCTGCGTGTGAAAACCTCTTCAATCACCTTGAGCGAGGGCGGGCTCGTGCGGCTTCAATAATTCATAGCCTTCAGAACGCGCGACGTAAGTCGCTGCCGTGATATCGCCGGTGACATTCAACGTGGTACGACACATGTCGAGTATTCGATCCACGCCGAGAATGATCGCGATCAGCGCGGGGTTCACACCGATCGTCACGAGCACGCCGATGATGAATGGAATCGAGCCCGATGGAATACCCGCCGTACCGATGCCGCCGAGTATCGCCAGATAGACCACCATGAGCTGTTGGCCCAACGACAGATCAACGCCCGCGAGCTGGGCCAGGAACAGCACAGTCACGCCTTCGTACAACGCGGTCCCGTTTTGATTCGCAGTCGCGCCGACAGTCAAAACGAAACTATTGATCTGCGGCGGTACGCCGAGGTTTTGTTCTGACACGCGCAACGCTGTCGGGAGGGTCGCATTCGATGACGAGGTGGAAAACGCAGTCAGCATCACGGTCTTTATGCGACGGAAAAATTCAAGCGGCGAGATTCGCGACAGGAAATAAACTGATAGCGAGTAAACACCAAACATGTGCAAGGCCAGGCCGATTAGCACAGTCGCGACAAACCACGCGAGCGCCTGCAATAGGTCCAGGCCGAAACGCGCCGTGTTGTTGAATAACAGGCACGCGACGGCGTATGGCGCAAACTTCATGATGATCTCGATGATCTTTGCAGTGATCTCGTAAACACCTTGGAGCACACGCAGCACCGGCCCGGTGACGGTTGCCGGAATCAACGTGATCGCGATACCGAGCATGAGCGCAAAGAACATGAGGTGCAGCATGTTCGCGTCTTCTTTGCCGGCGACCGCGTAGAACGGGTTCTTCGGAACTATCGTCTCAACGAACGCCATCAACGGCTTCGGCGTCGCAGTGCTTGCCTGCTTTGCTGCTTCGACGCTCTTGGTCGCGTCGTTCGCGTAGCGAAGCTGCAATGCGGCTGCGGTGCTGGGATCGATGCGCTTGCCGGGCTTGATCGTGTTGGCGAGCGTGATGCCGATCACGGCTGAGATCGCAGAAATCACGAGGCAATAGCCGAACGACTTGAGACCAACGCGCCCGAGTTTGCGAATATCACCGATGCCTGCCACGCCGACTACGAGTGAAGAAAACACGAGCGGGACCACGATCATCAGCAGCAAGCGCAGGAACAGTTGGCCCACCGGCTGTGTAATGTTGTCGACTATCCAAACAACTTTCGGATGATCGCCGCCGAGGACTTCATTTACCGAAACCCCGGCGATCACGCCGAGCGCGAGACCTATCAGGATCTTCGTGTGAAGCGGGATGCCTTTCGGCTTGTCTGGCGTCTCTTCGTCAAGATCGGTTCCTACTTCACGCTCGAACGCATCTCGCTCGATTCGGTTTGGGTTGTCTCTTTTTTCAGGCATGTGTGTGTTTGAGATTAACGGCCCCAGCGCAACTTGTCGCGCAAAACGTCGAAGTAGTTTCGATTGCTTGGCTGAATGAGATTGAACGTCGTGCGGCTCTTGCGAATTCTGACGTGGTCCGCAACCCTCAACGGGAAACCGACTTGGCCATCTAGCGTCAACGTTACGTCTTCCTTGTCTGTCTTCAGTAGCAACTCGATCTCGGCATCGTCAGGAACGACAATCGGGCGATTCGAAAGAGTAAACGGGCAGATGGGAGTTATGACAACGGCGTTCATCGACGGAAAGATAACTGGTCCACCGGCGGAAAGATTGTAAGCAGTCGAGCCAGTCGGCGTTGAGACGATCAGACCGTCGGCGCGAAACGAGTTGACGAACTGGCTGTTGAGATAAGTCTCGATCTCGATGATGCGCGCAAGTGCTGACTTGTTGATGACCACGTCGTTCAGGACGCGATACGTGTTCGGTGAATCGTCGCCACGACTATGCTCGACTGCAAGCATGACGCGTCGATCGAGACGATAGTTTCCCGCGAGGATCGACTCGAGCGCGGTGTAGAGCTCTTCGATACGAAACTCCGCGAGATAGCCGAGTCCGCCGTAGTTGATGCCGAGAACGGGCACTTCCTGATCGCCGATCATGCGCGCCGTGGCGATCATCGTGCCGTCGCCGCCCAGGACGAGCATCAGATCGACTTCGGCCGCGAGATTGTCGTGCTCAACCTGCGGCACCGGGCAGCCGGTCTCGTGTTCGATGCGCTCGCGTTCGAGGTCTGGACCACCGACGAGCGTGATGCCACGCTCCGCCAGCCACACGACCAGCTCGCAGATGGTTTTCAGTGCCTGAGGTTGATGCGGTTTGAGGACTATTCCTATCCGCTTGATTGATGACATTGGTTTGACGAGGGCAGCGGGATGATAAGACAGAATCACGCTTCTACCAAGGAAACAACTCAGAAGAATGAACAAGTCAGGAAGAGGGGCTTGCCCCCGCTCGTCCAATCCAAGCCACGGCGGGGGCAAGCCCCTTTTCCTGACTTGTTAATTTCATCTAGTTAACTCTGTACAAAGCTAGATATTCCACATTTCCTTCCGCACCCTGTATCGGCGACTCGATCACGTCCACGACCTGGAGCCCGAGCGTGCGCGCCGCGTCATTCACCTCTTCAACCACGCGCGCGCGCTTGGCCGCATCGCGTACGACACCGCCGCCGCCAACCTCGCCGCGTCCGACTTCAAACTGCGGCTTGATCAGCGTCACGATCGTCCCTCCGTCAACAAGCAAAGGCACGATCGCCGGCAAAACCTTCGTCGCCGAGATGAACGACACGTCCATCACCGCCAGATCGAACTTGCCCTCGAAATCTTCCGGCGCCAGATAGCGCGCATTGACGCCTTCGCGGACTTCAACCCGCGGATCGTTTCGCAAGCGCCAATCAATCTGATTGTGACCGACATCAAGAGCAACAACTCTCTTCACGCCATGTTGCAGCAGACAATCAGTAAAGCCACCCGTTGACGCGCCTACATCGAGACACGTCAGTCCTGCGACATCGATTTGAAACTCGCGCAGTGCTGCTTCGAGCTTCAGACCGCCGCGTCCAACGTAACGACTCGTCGGATCATCGCCGCCCTTGATACGAATTGCTGAGTTTGGATCGAACTGGTGGGAAGGTTTTTCAACGCGCTGCTCGTCGACAAGCACGACGCCCGCCATAACCATCGCCTGGGCCTTTGTACGCGAGTCTGCGAGACCTCGCTCGACCAGCAGTTTGTCTATTCGCTCACGCTTCACAGGATTAATATATCCTGCGAATCCTCGTCTACGCTCGTCTTGTCAAAGCCCTCGGCGTCTCGTTCAGGCTGAGCTCCGCGGCGCAATCATTACACAACCAAACAATGATCTGCGGTGCATCAGACCAGAAAAACGACGTCACTTTACCCGCCATCGTCACAGCATCATCAACACGCAGTCGCTGTAGCGCTTGTAGGTAGAACACCCCATTGTAGAAATCACCGTCGGCTCCCTCCTCACGGTGAATACACTCCCGCTCACGAAACATCTGCCTCTTCATGATGTTCACCAACGCGCTTGCATCGCGCGAAAATAGATCAGTTATAAAAGTGTCGGGTTATTAAAATGTGAGTTTAAACCAGGGACAACGTAGCGGTGTGATGATGCCATTCGATTCAGATTCCGTCAATACATGTGTTTTACGGACGATCTGAACGGCGGCGTCGACCTTCGAAGATTTCGTCGAGGTTGGAAAGATCGCGATGGTTGTAACGCTCTGCGCGACGACGCTCGCGACGCTCCACACGTCGTGCACGTCGCTCCTGCCACTCGTCGTAAAGCACCGCATCGCGAATCTGTTGTAGCTGTTCCGCTTCGTTCGCCTGTCGGACGCTACGATCGTCGACCGGCTCGGGATCGTATGGCGCTGGAACTGTTCTACGCTTTGGTTCTTTCCTCGCCGTTACTTGCGGTGTAGTTTCAGCAACTTGCTCTTCGGGAGTTGATGTGGGGCTCGGAGTACTCTCCACTACAGCCACCGGTGCGGACTCCGCTTCTGGTTCGACTGCAACCTCAGTTGCAGCTTGAGGAGCCTTGCGCAGCTTCACATACGACGCGACCAGCGCTGCCCCTGCGCCAAGCATCATCGCGAGGGCGAAAGCAGTACCTAGAAACCACTGCCTGCGGTGTCGCGCCTTCGCCTCAATCTTCACCAAAGGCACGACGCGTCGCGCCCTGAGAACAGTCTGCTCGTCGTTGAAATGTGGCTCTGCGTAATCCTTCATCGTTAACCTCGATTCGTTTTGCAATCACGAGGCCACACGGAATTTGCTTATTTTAAGGGGAGATTACGCGAGGAAGCTTCCGTTTCGTGCACTAAAACCAAACCAGTGACGTAAAAAGGCACAAAAGCACAAACCTCATTTTTGTGATTTTTGTGCCCTTTTGTGGCTAATTCTTTCTTGTGCCTTTTGTGGCTAACCGGCGATCGTCGAGGACTTCCACATTCTCCCGCACGCGCGTGTAGATCCCGTCAGCATCGAGACCATACTTCGCCAGCAACAACTTCGCGTCGCCGTGCGTGATGAGGCGGTCGGGGATACCCATGCGAACCACGCGAACCTGGTCCTGCAAACCGTTCTCTTCCAGCAGCTCCATCACCGCCGAGCCGAAACCGCCGGCCAGATATGCTTCTTCAACTGTGACGATCAATCGCTTCGTGCGCGCGAGTGCCAGCAGTAACGGCGTATCGAGTGGCTTCACAAAGCGCGCGTTCACAACAGTCGTCTCGATTCGATCTTTCGCAAGGCGGTCGGCGGCCGCGAGTGACGGGTGGACCATCGCGCCGTACGCCACGATCGCTACTTCACCACCATCGCGCAGTATCTCGCCCTTGCCGATTTCGAGTAGCTGCGGCTCGCGATCGATCGGAACACCAACGCCGTTGCCACGCGGATAACGCATCGCCACCGGTCCATTGTGCTCCAGCATCGTAAACATCATGTCGCGCATCTCGCCTTCGTCTTTCGGCGCCATCACGACGATGTTTGGAATCGGACGCAGGTACGCGATGTCGAGCAGGCCGTGATGCGTTTGCCCGTCGCCGCCGGCGATGCCGCCACGATCGAGACAGAACTTCACATTTAGATCCTGGATACAGACGTCGTGAATAACCTGATCGAAACCGCGTTGCAGGAAAGTCGAGTAGATCGCGCAGACGGGTTTCAGTCCTTCACAAGACATACCCGCCGCAAACGTGACGCAATGCTGCTCGGCGATACCGACGTCGAATGAACGATCGGGAAACCTTTCGAGCGCGGTGCAAACGCCCGTGCCGTCAGGCATCGCGGCAGTCAGCGCCACGACTTTCGGATCCTTCTCCATCAGCTCGGCGAGCGTGTTGCCGAAGATAGTTGTGTAAGTCGCAATTTTTGACGAGCTCTTGTGGGGTTTTCCGGTTTGGAGATCGAATGGGCCGGTCGCGTGCCAACGATAGTAATCGGGCTCGACCTGTGGAAAGCCTTTTCCTTTTGTCGTGAGGGCGTGGACGATCACCGGACCGTCTTTGATCTGTTTAGCTTCTTCGAACGCCGCGACGAGCGCGCGCGGATTGTGGCCGTCGACGTAGCCGATGTACTTGAAACCGAGTTCGTTCACGAGGGCTCCGGGCAGTACCGCGGCAGCGATCATGTCTTTCATCGTCTTCGCCGCCTGGTGCAGTCGCTCGCCGACTGAAGGAATCGCGAGCAGCTTCTCTTCCACTTCATCTTTGAATCTGTGATAGCCGTGCGCGCCGCGGATGCGGTTGAGATAGCCGGTGAGCGCACCGACTGCGGGCGCGATCGACATCTCGTTGTCGTTCAGTACGACGATCAAACGGCTCTTCAGGTGACCGGCCTGGTTGATGGCTTCCATCGCCATGCCGCCCGCGAGTGATGCATCGCCGATCAGCGCGACTACGTGATGATCTTCGCCTTTGCGGTCGCGTGCGATGGCCATCCCGAGCGCCGCGGATAGCGACGTGGAAGCGTGTCCGGCGCCGAACGTGTCGTACTCAGATTCGTCGCGGCGCAGAAAACCGCTGATGCCGCCGTATTGTTTGATTGTCGGGAGCAGATCGCGGCGGCCGGTGAGAATTTTGTGTGCGTAAGCCTGGTGTCCGACGTCCCAAACCAGTCGATCTTCGGGCGTATTGAACGCGTAGTGCAGCGCTACGGCGAGCTCGACGGCGCCGAGTGACGCGCCGGTATGGCCGCCTACACGAGACATCGTTTCGAGTATGTACTCGCGAATCTCATCGGCGACGGTTCGAAGTTGATCTGGTGAAAGAGCGCGCAGGTCGGCTGGTGAGTTAATACTCTCGAGAACTGTCATCGTGGCCGCATTGTACTCCAATCAGTGGCATTGCTCCGATTCACTTGGCGATATAAAGTACTCTGCTCAGTTCGCGGATGTCAAACTATTTTCTCACGCAAAGGCGCAAAGATCGCAAAGGCGGGCCATATGGCATCCGGCCCGTCCGAGTCTTTGACCCGCCTTTGCGCCTTTGCGATCTTTGCGTCTTTGCGTGAAATCTTTCTCAGAGCGCGCGCCGCAGTCGCAGCACCGCAATCTCGGGACGGACGCCAAAGCGCAACGGTAAACCAATCACGCCCGTCCCGGTCGAGACGTAGAGCTGAGTGTCGCCTCGTCGAAACAACCCACGCGCGTATCTCAAGTCGGTGGTGAATAGACTTGCGGGCGCGCCGAGAAACGGAAACTTCAGTTGTCCACCGTGCGTGTGGCCACTCAGGATGAGCGAGACATTCTTCGTCTGGTCCAAGTCGAGCACATTCGGTTGATGCGAGAGCAGGATCGCCGGCGCGTTTGTCTTCAAACCCGAGAACGCACGAGACCAATCAGTGGCGTTCCATGACCAATCATCAATGCCGGATAACTGTAGCGAGTCAGACCGGCGCTGGAGTGTCGTGTGTGCGTTGTTCAGCACGGCGATGTGATGACGTTGCAGCGCGCGTGTCGTGAGCTCGGGATCGGTGTAGTGATCGTGATTACCGAGCACGGCCCACACGCCCTCGGGTGCACTCAATGCCGACAGAGCTTCAGCACATGGCTCGATGTAGCGCCGATACGTCGTGCTGTAGTCGCCCGTGAGCACGAACATGTCTGGCTTCGTCTGTTGTGCGAGATTGACCACGCGTCTGACTTCGCTAATTCCGAGGATGCGACTGTGATGAATATCTGTGAGCTGAGTGATGCGAAAGCCTTCAAACGCCTGCGGTAAATCGCGTATGAAAATATCTGTTTCAGATACCCAATAGTTGTAAGGCTCGATCAACCGCGCATACGCAGCAGTCGCCGAAACCGCCACGAGCGGCGCCGCCACCAGCCCGCGCAGCACATCACGGCGCGTAAAGGAACCAGGCATGCGTAAGATTCTACTAGAAAGAAAATCCGTGTTCATCCGTGTAATCCGTGGCTCACCTTCTTGACAATCCGCGGCTCGCGACTAGAATTGGTCTTCGCCTGTTTGGGGCACGGAGATGTGGCCGAGTGGCTGAAGGCGGCGGTTTGCTAAACCGTTAAGGGTCAAAAGCCCTTCACAGGTTCGAATCCTGTCATCTCCGCCAGTTATTCCGCTCAGAATGTCAGTTCGCGTTCGCTTCGCACCATCACCCACGGGCTACCTGCATATCGGCGCCGCTCGTTCGGCCCTTTTCAATTGGCTCTACGCACGAAAAACCGGCGGCAAGTTTCTCCTTCGCATCGAAGACACCGATCTCCAGCGCTCAACTGAAGAATCAACCCGCTCGATCATCGAAGGTCTCGAGTGGCTCGGGCTCGATTACGACGAAGATCTCGTCTTCCAGTCAGCAAACGCGCCCGCCCATCGCGCTGCCGCTAACAAACTGCTCGAAGAAGGCAAGGCCTATCGCGATTTCACTCCGAAAGAGCAACGCGCCGACGCGTCAGTGAAAGAAGACATCTCGGAACGCGCGCGCGCTCAGTCTCTGGAAGGCACGGACCAGCGCAGCAACCCGTATCGCGATCTGCCGAAAGAAGAATCCGATCGACGCGCCGCCGCGGGCGAGCCGTTTGCCGTGCGCTTGAAAGTTCCGCCCGAAGGCCAAACTAGATTCGAGGACATCGTCTACGGTCCGCAGGAGCGCAGCCACTCGGAGATCGAGGATCTCGTGTTGCTTCGTTCCGATGGTCATCCGCTCTACAACTTGTCCGTCGTGATCGACGACATCGCGATGGGCATTACGCACGTGATTCGCGGACAGGACCATCTCACCAACACACACAAGCAGATTTTGCTTTACGAGGCGCTCGGCGCGCCCGTGCCGCGGTTTGCGCACCTGCCGCTGATACTCGCGCCGAACAAAGGCAAACTCTCGAAACGCAAGCACGGCGAGGTTGTTTCCCTCACGACTTATCGCGATCGCGGGTTTGTGCCGGCGGCCTTTCGAAACTTTCTCGCGCTCCTGGGCTGGGCGCCGCCGGAAGGGAAAGAAGTGCTCAGTAAAGAGGAGCTGGTCGAGTATTTCTCGCTCGAAGGCATCGGTCGCGCGAATTCCATCTTCAACTTTCAGGAGAACGATCCGCGTCGCTGGACCGACGACAAGGCGCTGTGGATGAACGCGGAATATATTCGCACCATGCCGCTCGACGAACTCTTGCCGATGGTGAAAGCGGAGCTACGTGCGAACAAACTCTGGCGCGAAGAGTATGACGATGACGACAGTGAGTGGTTTCGCAAGACTGTCAACCTGATTCGCCAGCGTTATTTCACCCTCAAGGATTTTTCGGAGCAGGGTCGCGCCTACTTCTCTGACGATTTTGATTTCGAGGAGGCGGCGGTCAACAAGAATCTGCGCAAGGAGCCGCGCTTGCGAGAGCTGCTGAGCGGTCTCGCTGATAAGATGGAAACTGTCGAGCCGTTCAACGGCGAGACAGCGGAAACGGCGTTGCGAGCGTTTGCTGACGAAGCCGGCGTGAAGGCTGGGTTGCTGATCAACGGAGCGCGCACGATGCTGACGGGACAGGCTGTTGGACCATCGATGTTTGAGATCTTCGACGTCATCGGCCGCGACGCATCCGTGCAAAGACTAAGAAGTGGTATACCCTGGTGAGGAATTTCGTAGAGGAGTTTATTGATGCTTAAAGTATTCACCTTGATCCTTCTGACGTGCGGAGTTGTCGTAGCTCAGAATTCGAATTCTTCAACCACTACCGAACGGCAGCGAAAGACGAACACGAACCGAGCGGAAACAGCGCCCGCTCCTCCTCCAAAGCCCGCTCCCGCAAAGAAAACACCCGCGCCAGCATCAACAGCTCAGGAGCCCGGCTCTGAAGGTGTGCTCGCCGCATTCAACACCCTCCTCGACGGCATCAGGCATGCGAGCGTCGACGAGGTGATGAGCTCTTACTGGAACAACCCGCGACTCAATCTCTTCAACTACAACGGCTCCGTGACGAAAGGTTGGGAACAGGTCAAGAAGAATCGCGAGAGCTCGTATCCCGAGATCAAAGACGTGAAGCTCGAGGTGCGCGATGTGTCAGTGACGATGCTTGGACAAACGGGCGCGCTGGTTACGTGCCAGTGGAAGCAGTCGCAGACTTACAAAGGCGCGCCCGAGACTGTCTCGGGCCGGATGACGCTCGTGTTCAAGCGCATCGGCAACGCCTGGAAAGCGATTCACCTGCACTCATCGACCGACACGCCAAACCCCGCGGTGGTACCGCCGTCCGAGCAGCCGGTCGCGTCGCCCACGCCCGAGTAAGAGTATCCACAGATTACACAGATGTTATCACTACTGTCCCAACGTTTGTTAGCTCATTGTCTGTAGGTTGTTGAAAGTGAGAAGGTTAAGCCCGATGCACAGAGGGATCGATTTGAATTCAAAACCAGTCCAGCCGATGCTTCCGCAACTTTTGCGGCAGCGGAGGGTTGATGAATTCTGGCAAATCGATCTTTGCACAACTGATGGACTTTCTTCCCTCAAAGCTTTTCGACGTTGTGTCAAACGTTATCAGGGCGACTACAAACTCAAGACCTTTTCTTGCTGGGATCAATTTCTTTGCATGGCCTTCGCGCAGCTCACCTATCGGGAGAGTTTGCGCGATATCGAAGCTTGCCTGCGCGCGCAACAAAGCAAGCTCTATCATCTCGGCATTCGCGGCCAAGTCTCGCGCAACACTCTGGCCCATGCGAACTCGGTGCGCGATTGGCGCATCTACGCCGACTTTGCGCAAGTGTTGATTACCCGCGCCCGGGTACTCTACGCGGACGACAGCTTCGGCGTCGAATTGGCCCAGACTGTTTACGCACTCGATGCCAGCACCATCGATTTGTGTCTGGCACTTTTCCCTTGGGCTCAGTTTCGCAAGCACAAAGGAGCGGTGAAATTGCACACGCTGCTCGATCTGCGCGGCAACATCCCAACTGTTGTGATCATTACACATGGCAAGGTTCACGAGGTCAACATTCTGGACCAACTCAGCTTCGAAGCAGGCGCGTTCTATGTTATGGATCGCGGTTACCTCGATTTCGCGCGCTTGTACAAGTTGCACCTGGCCTCCATTCGTTACCGCGATGCGCTAACGGATCAACGACTCGTCTTTCTCACCAACAACTTCACCTTGCCCCATGACTATCGCCGAACTGTATCGCAGCGGTTGGCAAGTGGAGTTGTTCTTCAAATGGATCAAACAACATCTGCGCATCAAGAATTTTTACGGCACGTCCGAGAACGCCTTGCGGACTCAGATCTGGATCGCCATCTCGGTCTATGTGCTCGTGGCCATCGTCAAAAAGGAATTGCACCTGGAGGGCAGTCTCTACAGAATGTTACAGATCTGCAGTGTCACGCTTTTCGAGAAAACCCCCATTTCACAGGCTCTTTCACTGGCAGACGACCAAACCGACTTGGACCATCTCTGCAAACAACTGATTCTGTTCAACTAACGTTGGGACAGTAGTGAGATGTTATATAGAATCTGCGTAATCTGTGGATGAGAGTTTCGCCAAACCTGCGGCGGCGACGAGAATTAAAAACGGAAAGAACTCCACCGTGTATCGCGGCTCGGGGTTTTCGAGAGTCGCAAAAAATCCAAGCCGCAAAAAGATCATTAGCGCCGCGAGCAGCAACCACCTTTTTTCGTTACGACGCCACATCAACCACCCACCAATCACACCTAACAGCGAGTAAATCGCCGTCAACCCGGCAAACAGCGGCAACCAGTATTGCTGGTGAATATCGTGATCGAGATCCTCGAGCGGCAAGAGTTCACCGTTGAACGGGTAGTATTGCGAGTGCGTGTCGAACCAAAGCGTCATCGCACGCTTCAACGGCAAGACAACATAGTAACGCAGCCTTGAATGCGCGACGCGTTCCTGCCCGATCTGCGCGAAGCCAGCATCGATCTCAGGCGTCATCTCGACGTTTGAATCCGGCGGCTCGGGATGTTCCTCCGGCTCCGGCTCTTCTTCCGGTTGGTCCTCGTCATCACCAGAGGAATCGTCTTGATCGCTTTGATCGTCAGCGGATTGTTGTTCATCAGCCTCGTCGCCGTCCGGATGATTGTATTTCTCAAATAGCGCGGCGACGCGATCGCGCTCTTCCTTCGAGTCGAAGGCGCGCGCGGGAAAATCCTCGACGTGGATCTGTCGCGTGTCCATCGCCCATAAAGCAGGCGCAACATAGCGTTGATCGTCAAGCCAGGTTCGCACCCACAGCAGATAACCGCGCGGCACAAACTCACCCGGCATTTCCGCATGGGCAGGCGACAGCGGCTGAAACACATGGAACAGGCGTCGATTGCGAATCGTCCATGGCACGAGCACGAGGCAGAAAGCTATTGAAAACACAGCGGCGTACAGAGTCGCTTCACGAAACTTCCTAAAACCTGATAAGGCTGGAAGCATCAGTGTGAGGCCGATGGCTGCAGCAAAGAGACCGCTGTCCGGACGAAAGAAAACCGCGACGCCCGCGATGAGCCCAGTCACGATCCACCACACGATAGCTCGTTTTCGTGTCGTCGCTTTGAATGCAAACGTCGCAGTGAGCGCCATCGCGACGGCGAGAAAATTTGTCGGCACTTCGGTGAGGATGGTCGCGACATAGATGGCGGTGAACGGACACACTGCGGCGAGCGCAAGCGCGATCATTGCCGCTCGGTGCTTACGCTCGGCCCACACAAAAGCAACGAGCGCAATCAGAACACACGTACCGGTATCAATTACCGCTTGCGCAACGCGCACGGCCGTGTTGTTGCCATGACCGAAGACTGAATAAATCGCGGCGACGAAGAGCGGATACCCGGGCAGACGAATCAACGTCGGCGTGTAAGGCGCCTGGTTCTCGATTGAGTAGACGTGCTGTTCGAGGATGTTGCGCGCGATCTGTGAATAGACGCGCCCGTCGTCCGGCTCGTCGTTTGGCAGACGCAACGCGACAAATAGCCGAAAGCTAAGCGCGACGAGCAGGAGGAGAGTGTAAGCGACCCATTTCTTTTTTGAATCTGCGTTCATCCGCGAAAATCTGCCGCTAAAAACTATGGCCCAGCCTCGGCCGTCGCCTTCCTTTCAAGCTTGCCCCACCCAACCACCGGGCCGCGAATCGCCATCGCCACTGACTTGATCATCACGTAATACATCACCTGCCGGTAACAAAACCGCTGCAGGAACAACCACCACAACAAACTCCAACGCTCACGTCGCTCCAGCAAAAACGCAAACCACGCTGACACCCAATCAATCGCGAGGAACAACGCGTAGTAAAGAATCACCTGCTGCAAGTTTGTCGACGTATACTCGGGCCCCTGTTGCCAGCGATCGATCGCGCTCGACACGAGTACGTAGATCAGCATCAGATCCATCACAGGCGAGATCAACGGAAACAGAATCTGAAAGATCCAAACGTTCGGCATAGCGACAAACCCGAGCGCGCCATAACGCGGCCGCAACAGCGCGTCGCGATGCTTCCACATGCACTGCAACGTCCCGTACGCCCAGCGGAACCGCTGCTTGGCAAGGGTCCGAAGACTGTGCGGCGCTTCAGTCCACGCGATCGCCGTCTCTTCGTAACCGATCTTGTAGCCCATTCGGCGTATTCGCAGCGTTAGATCCTGATCTTCGGCCAGCGTGTCTGATGGAAAACCACCAGCTTCGACCAACAGATCCCTTCGCCAGGCACCAACAGCACCAGGCACGACCGTGATGCAATTCAAACTCGCAAACGCGCGGCGGTCCATGTTCTGGGCCGTGATGTATTCCAGCGCCTGCCAGCGCGTCACGAGGTTCACGCGATTGCCAACCTTCGCATTCCCCGCAATCGCGCCGAGGTGCTTGTCGTAGAACCTGTGCGCGAGGGCACCAACCGTTTGCGGCGCGAACAACGTGTCAGCATCGAGCGCGATGACGATCTCGCCGCGCGCGTAACGCAGGCCGGTGTTGAGGGCCGCCGCCTTGCCCGCATTCGCAACCGTGAACAACCTCACGCGCTCGTCGCCTGCGAATTTCTCAGCGACGACTTTACTCGTCGCATCCTGCGAGCCGTCGTCTACGACGATGATCTCGTAAGCGGGATAATCAGAAGCAAGCAGACTACGGATCGTGTTTTCGATCACGAGCTGCTCGTTGTACGCAGGCACAATGATCGAGACAGACGGCATGTAATCGCTGCCTGCGTGAATGCGCTCGCGACGGTACGATCTGAACCATTGCCCGACCGCGAGTGAGCCGATAAACACCAACCGCGCAAGACCGAGCAGAATTCCAATCAAAAAGATCCACTGCAAAATCCAACTTCCCGTCGACAAAAAGAAAAACGCAATCGCATCGGCGCGCGTGAAGACGCGTTGGTTCGGCGGGATCACGGGCATTACCTGATCGCGCGTGAATCCGCCAAGCTCAGAAATCGGAACAAACTTAAACCCGCGCGCTTTCAACTCGTGAATCAAACGCGGCAACGCTTCCACTGTTGCCGAACGATCGCCGCCCGAGTCGTGTAGCAAAACAACTTCACCGCGCGTTTCGGGATTCGTGTCTGTCGCGCGATCGATCGTGCGTTGGACGATCTGATCAGCAGTGACCGGCAGTTGCCAGTCATCAGGATCGATACGCACGCCGACCATCACGTAACCGAGGTTCTGCGCAACGAGCGCGGGCTCGACTTCCTGCGGCTTGTCTGCTTCCGCGTCGCCGAAATACGGTGGACGAAACAGTACAGTCGATCGCCCGGTTACCGACTCGATCAGCCGCTGCGTAGCGTTCAATTCGAGCTCAGTCAACGAGAGGGGAATTTCGCCGAGGTTCGGATGCGTGAACGAGTGGTTTCCGATCTCGTGACCCTCGTCAGTGATGCGCCGCAGGAGATCCGGATACGCCTGGCCGTTCTTGCCGATGATGAAGAACGCTGCGGGAACGTTTTCACGTTTGAGAATGTCGAGGATGAAGGGCGTCCAGCGCGGATCAGGACCGTCGTCAAACGTTAGCGCGAGCATGCCGGGACGATCGCCTGTTCGTTGCACGACGTACGACGACGGCAGCGCCGTGAATTGTTCCGAGTTGATAAAGCCGCTTGCGTCTTTCCCCAGATCGCGCGCGCCTTTCTGCGGCCGCGACATCACTTTCAACAGCTCGCCATTGCCTTCGAAGTCGACCTGGTAACCGTAGTTGATCGTCCGCAGCGAGTCGGGCGAGCTGTTCTGCGTGCCGAGTACCGACCACACTGACGGATCTTCAGACCCGAGACGCCAGATCGCGAAACCCGCCGGCTTGTAACCGCTCGCTGCTCGCATCTGGTTGTAAGCCGTCACGCCGTCGAGAAACCACACCTTGTGATGCGACTGATCTTCTTCGTCGTATTCGAAGTAAGGATTGCGCGAAGCGGAATCGAAACTCGGCGTGGCGCTCGACTCGCGCGCGTTGATGAGGGCTTCCTGAAATGTGACTTCGTCTGCGGTGTTGCTTGCGTCGCTCCAGTTGTAGCCGTAGTTGCCGAGCGCGATGATCGTCTTGGCGGAATCGAGGTCGTGCATGCGCTTGATGAGGTTCTGTTCGAACCAGTCCTGCGCGGCGACCGGGCCCGCGTCGCTACCCGTCCAGTGCTGATCGTAAGCCATCAGCATCAGGTAGTCGGTCGCGGCGGAGTACGCTTTGTAATTCCAGTCAGGGTTGTCGAAAGGCACAGCCTGGACGACTAACAAACCTTTCGCGGCAAACGTCGTGTGGAGCTCCTGCATGAACGTGAGCAGGTTGGCTTGCGCGGCTGGCGGCGGCTCTTCGAAGTCGACGCAGAGGCCCGCAAACTTGTTGTCCTGCACGAATGACGTGAGCACGTTGATGAGTCGTTGCCGGTGCGGCTCGTCGGCGATGGAGCGCGCGAGCAGGTCGCTTTGCCACTTCTCGTCCCAAACATTCTGCACCATCGGGATGATGCGGACTTCCGGGCGCGTGACGCGAATCCAGTTGACCGCGGGAATGTCGACGTCGGTGGCGAGCGGGTTCGAGCTATCGTCCTGCAAGTGAGACCACTCCGCTACGACCCAATCAAGATGATCGAGATTTCGTTTTAGCGATTCGTAACTCGACTCATCCCAGTTGATATAGAAGCCGACTGACAGCGGGCGCGTTGTGGGCACAACGGGCGCTGGTACGGTCGGCGGCGCGGGAACGACGGGAATGCGCGAGCGGCGCTTACCCGGGACGACGTATTTGGTGGTAGCGAGTGCATGTTGCAACTCAGCCTGCGCTCGTTTTGCTTTTTGTTCGCTCGGATTCGCGGGAAGACTTGGCGGCTTCGGTTTCAGATCTGTCGTGCGCGGCAGGTTTGGGATCGGTCGCAGATTAAAGCTGGGCAGGACCGGATTTGCAAACACGCTGACAATGAAGACGATGGCGAGCGCCGTAACGAGAACTGACAGAGCGAGCCATATACGACGAACGCGCCGCCAGCGGCGGCCGTGGGGGTCATGGAAAACGGGAGAATCTGAGGTTGACAAGTCGCGCCTCTCGGCAGCAGCTTGCCACAAAAATTCGTGAGCCACTAGCCAAGGAAAGCATGAGAGGCCTCCAGTAATCTTTCAATCTTTTGCGTTTTTTTGGTGAGCAGAGAAAAAAGCCGTCCACGACGATACGCCGTGGACGGCTTCGGTGAACTGTTGGGATTGGCCTGATGGCTACTGTGTGCAACTCGAAAGGAGGAGCACTATGCAGTGAGACTTCGGAACCAGGATCCTAACGGTTTATCTGGTTCAGAGGTCAGGCCGCAGCCACCTCACTGTGATAAGAACTCATAAATTTTAGAATCACCTCCTTTCCAGTGTTGCCACGAATCATAAAACACGAAAGCGCGAGCGTCAACCAGTTATTTTATCCGTGTTATCCGTGGCTCAATTGTCCTCGAACGTACACACTCGAAGGGTGTTCTATGCCGAAAAAGTAAGCAAGCTCGCGGTAGTCATCGCAGTCGTGAATCACGAAGTCTGCGATCTTCCCGGGTTCAAGGGAGCCGAGTTGTGCGCCGCGATTTAGACTGTACGCCGCATTGATCGTCACGGCTGTGATTCCTTCAGCAGGCGTCAACTTCATGTGTGTCGACGCAAGCGAAAGGATCATCGGAATTGAAGGTGTCGGTGAGGAGCCGGGATTGAAGTCAGTCGCAAGCACGATAGCGAGGCCGGCATCGATCATCTCGCGCGCCGCCGGATAACGCGTCGATCCGAGCGCATAAACAGATCCGGGCAATAACACGGGCTGCACGCCTGCGTCTTTCAATGCGGCAATTCCAGCGGCATCCGTGTGCTCGAGATGATCGGCAGTCACTGTACCCAGTTCCGCGGCCAGTTGTGCGCCACCTGAAAGGGACAACTGATCCGCGTGAATGCGCAAACCCATTCCGTGACATCGCGCCGCAGATAGAATCTTCCACGCTTCGTCTGTCGTGAATACTTTCTGCTCGCAGAACACATCGCAAAACTCCGCGAGCTTCTCATTCTGAACCGCAGGAATCATCTCTTCAATGATCAGCGAAACGTATGCGTCGCGTCGTGATCGATATTCGGCAGGTATGCTGTGCGCGCCGAGGAAAGTCGGCACGTAACGCAAAGAAGTTTCCTCATCGAGTCGTTTGATGACGCGCAGGATCTTGAGCTCGTCTTCGAGTGAAAGACCATAGCCAGACTTCGCCTCGATCGTCGTTGTGCCGGAGCGCAGAAACCAATCGCTGTAAGTCCAGCACTCATACGTCAGCACTTCCTCATACATCGCACGCGTCGCGTTGACAGTCGACTGAATCCCACCGCCACGCACTGCAATCTCCTCGTACGTCGCGCCTTTGCTGCGCTCCTCAAACTCACTAACGCGCGTGCCGCCGAAGACCGGATGCGTGTGCGCATCGACAAACCCCGGCAACACAACCTTCCCGAGCGCATCTACGACTTCAGTCTCGCTGTCGATCAACAACTCGATCTCGTCTCGACTGCCGACGCTTTCGATCACTCCATCACGAACCAACATCCCGCCGTTCGGGATGATTCCGAGCTCGCGCAACTCCGGACCAGTGCGCGGACGTGCCGGTCCAGCCAGCGTCACGAGCTGCGAACAATTAACAACTGCTAACGTCTTACTTTCGTGTTCTGATGACATAAAGCCCGACGCCGACGATATTAGCTGCTACCACCGTAACGATGATCTTTAAACCAAACGATCGAAGGTCTTCGACATTCGTGATCGGAACGATTGCGTAACGGATATAGATCAGAGTGACGATAAATCCGGAGGCACACGCGATCTTGAGCCACCACGGCGCTTTAACGCCCAGCGCCTTCATTCCAAACAGTGGAATCGCAAACAGGACCAAATACGTGAGGGCATAGAAAATTCCACCGGCATTGTCGATCAGTTGAAACGCTTCGTGCGCGTGCACACCACTCAAGCTGACCGCTCCGATCACCAAGGTCACTATGCCCACAAACAGAATCGAGTTGATCGGCGTCTTGTATCTCGCGTGCAATCGGCTAAACCACGCTGGCAACAATCGATCCCAGCCTGCCACCATCGGCAGACGCGTGTTACCGACAAAATAGAGGCTCATCAAGGCGATGGTGCGAACCGCGATACCGAGGATCGCGATCGACCCTATTGCTCCAACCCAGCCGAGCGAACCAAACCCGATCGAAAGCACCTGGGGAATTGGCCCAATCACATCGATGTGGTCGCGCGGAATAAATGCGACTACCGAGCTCGTGCCCAGGATGAACATCAGCGCGATAATGGGCGCCGAGATCACGACCGAGCGCGCGATGTTCCGTGCTGGTGAACGTGTTTCCCCCGCGGCGATTGCGATGTATTCGAATCCTGTCAACGCGCCGAGTGCGAGCTTGCTGCCGACGTTGACGTTGTACTCAGTGAAGGTTGGAAGCTGGACCGTAAATGGTTCGTACGGTCCGCCGAGTGCGCGCGAAAGAGCAAAGATCGGCAACAAGATCAAAGTCGCAAACGTGATCATGTGTACGATGCCGCCGATATTGTGGACCCACTTGCCAAGCGCCAGGCCGCGTGTCGCAGCGACAACCATCGCAGACACGAGGACAAAGCTGATCAGCATGATCATTGTGCGGCTGTCTCTAATCCATGCCGCCGGTGGTCCAATCGCATAAGAAAGGTTTGTAGTCACGACCAATCCTGTGCCTGCCAGAATCGTGATGGCGAAGACCCACAAATTCCATCCGACCATGAAGGCAACGAAATCGTTGAACGCCAGCTTGGACCATTGATACAACCCGCCCTCGTATGGCATCAGGCGATTGAGAAAGATCACGGCGACGGCGAGTGGCACGTAAAACGTGATGATAGCGAGGATCCAGAATGCGCTTTGCTGGCTACCTAGCTGCGCCGCCCAACCAACCCAGAATGTTCCGACGACGAAAACAACCTGCGTCAGAACGAGATCAACTAGTCCAAGCTCTTTTTTGAAAACTGCACTGCGAGCTTCAACATCACGCTCGAGCTCAGTGACGGTCGGCGAGGTGGTAGTGGGTTCAGTATTCATCGACGGAGTAATCTCACGCGGCGGCGCAACGGCACAACGCGCAAACAGCGGCGTAGCGCCGTTGCGCCGCCGCGTGAGAAATCTTTATCCAAGCTAGTGGAAAGCCGTTAACCATTGGACCACATCTGAACGCATTTCGGGAACAATTTCATGCGTCGCGTCATAAGACTTTAAAACAACGGACCGGGCGCGCGTCTTTAGTTGTCGCTCGTAATCGCGTACGCGCTCGGGTGTGTAGAACTCGTCGCGCGTGCCGGTGAGATGTAGCACGTCAAAATCTGCCTCATGATATGTTGAACTCGTTTCCCAATCGCCGGGAATGCCACCACAGATCCCAACCACACCGCGCAGACGATCGGCGTGCGTGAAAGCGAAGCGATAGTTGAGCGCGCACGATTGCGAGAAGCCGAGTAGAAATACACGTGAAGGATCAGCAACCCCCTCGTCGCTCAACGTTTCAATCAAATCAATCAGCGCTCGATGATGAATCGCGACCGATTCCTCAGTGCGAAAGTTTGTTAACCAGCCGAAACCGAAACGCATTGGACCACCAGCCTCACGCGGCTCTCTCATGTGCTGGTGAACCCCTTGCAGCGACGCGATCGCAAACTGCTCGGGCGCCATCAGCTCCGCTTCGCGCATCATGTAACGCTTGTTCGCGCCGTAGCCGTGCAACGCGATCAGCAGCGGCGCAGGGGATATCGCGCCGGGTCGCAGATCGTAATAGAGGTTGATGCGTGCTTCCAGAATTCGGTCAGTTTGGGTCATATCAGTTTCCACAGATTACGCAGATTACACCGATTTAAGGTAGGATGACTCAAACTTTTCTTAGCGAGGTGCAGTGATGAAATTTCCGGGTGGATTTAACATCGAACAGATGATGAAGCAGGCGCAGTCGATGCAGCAGAAGATGCAGAAGGAGATGGACGAGCTGCTCGTGGATGCTTCAGCAGGGGGCGGCGTCGTGACGGTGCAGATGAAAGGCAATCATGAAATCGTAGGGCTGAAAATCGATCCGGAAGCGGTCAAGGACGGCGACGTCGAGATGCTCCAGGACATGATCCTCGCGGCGATTAACGAAGCGAACCGGAAAGTTGATGAAGCGATGAAAGGCAAGTTGGGCGGAATGCTACCGCCGGGTTTGGGCGGCTTGTTTGGCTAATTGATCAGCGATGTTGGAATACGCCGAACCAGTCACCAAATTAATCGACGAACTGAAGCGCCTGCCGAGCATTGGCCACAAGTCAGCGCAGCGGCTGGCGTTTCATATCATGCGCGCGCCTGAAGCAGATCTCGAGCGGCTGATTGCGGCGCTGCGTGAAGTGAAACAGAAGATCGTTCTCTGCTCGATCTGCAACAACCTGACTGAAGTCGATCCGTGCCGGTTTTGTGCGTCGCCGACGCGCGATCATTCAGTTATCTGCGTGGTTGAAGAGCCGCATAGTTTAGTTGCGGTGGAGAAGACGCGGAGTTTCAAGGGCGTCTATCACGTGCTGCACGGAAGTCTTTCACCGATTCGCCACATTGGACCAAGCGAGCTCCAGTTAACGAATCTATTGCCGCGCTTGAAACCGGAAAACAACGATGGCGTGGCCGTTCGAGAAGTAATACTCGCCACAAATCCCACGACGGAAGGCGAAGCCACGGCAAACTACATCAGTCGCCTATTAAAACCTCTGGGTTTGCGAGTGACGCGAATCGCGATGGGAATGCCGGTCGGAAGCGACCTCGAATATGTTGACGAGGTCACGATGGATAAGGCGCTCGCGAATCGACACGAGATTTAGCCACGGATAACACGATTTCATACACGGATTTTTTAAATCTGTGTACGAAGTCCGTGTAAATCCGTGGCTAATTAATCTTAGAAGCGGACGTGTTCAGGCGTGACGCCTTCTTTACACTCCGTACAATCCTGATCGCTCTCGTACATGTTCACATCGAAGTCGATCAACGATTTGATCGGTCCACCCTCGATTTCATTTGGCGCCATATCGAACCGCACGATCGCGCCGCAACCAATGATCCTCGCACCAAGCGACTTCACGAGCTTGATTGTCTCTTCGATCGCGTGACCGCTGCGAATGATGTCGTCAACAATGATGCACGGATTAACCTCGCCCTGGTTCACATACTGCCGAAACTGGCGCTCGCCCTGCTCCTGCTCAGCCCAGTAGATCTGCTCCGCGTTGAGCGCATCGCGCACACCAAACGCCACCGGAATACCGCCCGAACTCGGACTGATAATCGACACTTTCGGTAACTGGCTCGAGATGTCCTTCTCAAGTCGAAACTTACGGCTCAGCGCGACGGCCAGCACGCGCGCCGTGTCGTAGTAGCGAAAGGCGAGTGGCATCTGAAAATAGTGTGGCGAGTGTTTGCCGTTCGGGTAAATGAAGTGGCCCTCGCGAAACGCTCCGGTGCGCTTCAGAATCTGCATTACTGCGTCTTGGGAAGGAATCAGCTCGACCATGCGGTTCTCCTGTTTTGTTGGCTGGGCGATTTTCGGTGCGCAGCATACATCAATTCACTCAGTTTTCGCAGCACTCTCGATGTAACTTCTCTGGTCGTGCGGCAAACCTTCCGGTAATGCGTCGATCGCGAACCACTCCGCGCGCTCAACTTCCATCGTCTGCGATTTAACGTGTGCATTCGCACGCGCGCGAAACAACACTTCGACCTGCTTCGATTTTTTGAAAGACCGCACGGCGAGTATTTTCACGTCGTCAACTTCCAATGCAATCTCTTCACGCAATTCACGTCGCAGTGCATCGATCGGCTGTTCGCCAGTTTCCATAAAACCGCCAGGCAAACCCCAGCCACTACCCGCGCGAAAGCGATGTTTCAAAAGCAGTACTTCGCCTTTGTCGTTGAAGATCACCGCACCGGCCGTGACGGTGAAGCGCGCGTGCGCGAGACGCATCGTCCAGCGACGCATTCGTGACGGGAGTTTTCTCCAGACGCGGCTGATGAGATTCTGAAAGTTGGCCACCGGCAAACACTAATAACACGGATTTCGTGTACAATGCGCTCCGTCATGGCAACTGAAACCGTCGCCGTCCCCAAGCGAATCACGAATGCACAGACCGTCTGCAACGAGAAGAATGAAAAGGGAAAACTCTGCAACGGTCACTTGAAGCAGTTGCGAACCGCAGGCGAAGCCTCTGAGATTCATCTGCGCGGCGACGACGTGCTGTCCAAGTGCCAAACGTGCGGCACGCTTTATATGGGGCCGCCGCTGGGCCACGTACGCGATCCGCACAAGCAGCACCGGTTTGTTGAAGCTGAGCTGCAGGCGTTGTTACAGGCGGCAGGCGGCACGTTGCCGGTGATCAAGAGGGATGAGACGCGCGGCGTTTACATCATGATCGAGACCGAGGTCAGCGCTCACGCTCCGGCCAAGCCTGCACCAGCGAAAACCGCGGCTCCGGCAGCAGCGCCGAAACCCGCAGCACCGAAACCAGCGGCGCCAGCGAAACCCGCTGCAGGACACAAACTCGGCGAGAATCCGAACCGGCAACTGTTCAAGCGCACGACGTATGCTGGTTATAAAGATACGGGGCCTGTCGCTGGTGAGACTTTCGAGCAGAAGGTTGCGCGGTTGAAGGCATTGTCGGCTGCGGCGAAGCAACGCGCTGAAGAAGGTGGTGAAGCGCCTTCTGCCGCTGAAGTAACTGAGGTTCTGACTAATCTCGCGCCCGATCAGGAGATTGCGCCACACACACCTCCACCGGCTCCTGCTGCACACAAACCAACAGGCGATGCTGATCGAACTCTGTTCAAGAGATCAACTTACTGCGGCGTTGTCGATACAGGCCCGGTTCCCGGCGAGTCTTTCCAACAAAAAGTCGCCCGCCTCGCAGCACTCTCAGCAGCAGCCAAGCAGCGTTCCGAAGGCGGGTAAATATTTAGCCACAGATAACAGGGATTTCATACACGGATTTTAAATCAGTTCAGATCCGTGAATGAAATTCGTGTTTATCCGTGGCTAAAAATGTTCGGTGACAGTCAGGCCCTCGGTGGCGACTTTCCAGTCGAGCACTTCCACGCCTTCTTCCGCAGCCAATGCAGCTTCAACATCCGCGCGGCGCCCGGATTTGCACAGGAACGCGATGCATCCGCCGCCACCGGCGCCGCACACTTTCGCTGCCTCAGCACCATTCGCGAGCGCCTTTTCGACGAGCATATCCATCTGCGGCGTCGTGATCGTCGGCGCGAGACGTTTGCGAACTGGATAAGCCTTCTTCATCACATCTGAAACGCGATCCCAATCATCTGCGACTAACGCGTCTCGCAGATTCCGAGCGGAGTCACGAATCGCGTCAAACAACTCGAACAACTCCGGATCGCCGTCGATGTGTCGCTTATAAATCTCCCAATTGTTGATCCCGGAAAGCCGCGGCTCACCCGTGTAGCAGATCGCGATTCGCTTTTCGAGCTCCTCGGTGTTGATGTCGAGCTTTTCTTTTCTAATTCCATCAGCATTGAAATGCACGCACAGCGCGCCACCGAACAGCGGCGGATAGTAATCCTGAAAACCAGCCGGTACTTTGATCACAGTCGACTCAACATTCGCCGCAATCGTCACAAACTTCCGTTCGTCGTAGCGATTACCAACGAGACGATTCAAAGCACCGATACAAGCAATCGCGAGTGCCGAAGAGCCTCCGAGTCCTGCGCCTGCCGGCACATTCGCTTGCGCAACGAGATGAAAACCAGTTGTCGGCTTAAAGAAGTGGACCAGCTTCGAAACCAGCTCGAGCCGTTCTTCCTGTAACAGATCTTCGAGGGCCGACAGGTGCGTTTCGAAAGAGACTTTCCGGTCGCGCGATTCCAAGACTATGCGACCGTCGTCGTTAGTCTCGATACGGCAGCGTGCTTGAAGCGAAAGTGCGAAATTGACTGTGGTGGCGCCGGGATGGAAGAGATAAAGAGGCCAGATATCAATTGTGCCCCCTTCGAGGTCAACCCGCGGGGGTGCGGAAGATTCAATTATCATCGTTGTGCAAATTACAGTTTCAGATGTTCGATTGCAAATTTAGCCACGGATTACACGGATGAACACGGATTAAGCCCTGTCTACCCGTGTTCATCCGTGGCTGATTCTTCCGGCTTCTTTTGGTCGCCGCGGCGTGGGTGCTTGAACGGGATGTGCTCCTGCAGCTCTTCTTTCAGATCTTGAAACTTCTCGCTGGCCGCGTGTTCGAGCTCGTGGAGTCGTTCGGGATTGGCCTCTTCCATCTTCGGTGAAAGCCAGTATCTCTCAACTAAATAGAACGCGACGATCCCCAGCAGCACGATCACCAGCAACACTTTCCCAAGTCGCTGGAAGTCGCCGATCAAGCCCATCACCGCGCCGCTGAAGAAATAACCCGCGCCCGAAAGAAGGAAAACCCACAAAAAACAACTCGCAAACGACAGCACCAGGAACCGCAAATATGGCATCCGCCCGACGCCATAAAAAACACACGACGCCCAGCGCAGCCCGTAAATGTATTTGGAAAGAAAGATCGAGAGCGGGCCGAATTTGTTCGTCAACCGCTGCAACCTCGGCTGCGCGGCGCGGTAAAAACGAAACTCCCTGACGCCTTCACAAAACCCGCGCCCGGCGAAGTACGCAATGTTGTCGCTCAAACACCCGGCGATCGTTCCCCAGGCCAGCACTTGGGCAAAGCTGTACGGCCCGAAAAACGCGCTGTGAGCAAGCACGCCCGCCAAAAGGAGCGTGATGTCTCCCTCCACCATGACGAGAATGAAAACTGCGTAAAGCCCGTACTGAAACAGCAGATCGTTGAGAAAGTCGAGGTGCATGAAGTAATCAGACTATTAAACGTCTATTGGCGGCTGACAGAATAAACTGGAGGGCTTCTTTTGACTACTACTCTTCTGGTTCTTCCTCCTGAGGAGGCTTCACCACCAAAACCGGACACGATGCATGTCGCACTACTGACTCGGCCGTGGAGCCAAAAAGGATCCGTCCCAGACCTGTCCGCCCGTGCGACGCAATGACGATCAAATCGATGTCGCGCTCTTTTGCCACACGAACAATCTCCGACGCTGCTTCACCGTGAACGACGAGCTCTTCCACGTCGAGTCCAGCACACTCGTCGCATTCAGCGAGCTTGGGTAGCTCACGCTCGGCTGAATCTTCGAGCTGCTCGGTGATATCGGCGATCGGCAGCGGCTCGGTCATTCCCGAGTAACCGACAGTCGGCACAATCGGCTCGATCACATTGATGCAAATTATCGACGCGCTAAAGGTACGAGCCAGCGAAGCGGCATAGGAGAGAGCGTAGTTGCCACACTCGCTGAAGTCGGTGGGTAGAAGGATTGAGCGAATCTGCATCGCAGTTATAAGTCCTATAGGACCTTTCCCGACCTATTTGAAACAAAGCGATTCTACTCTCTGGACCTCCTGTTTGACAGCCAAAAAACCCTCGACTATTCTTCGTCCACACTAATGCATTTCATTGGCATCAACATATCCGGAACTCAGGCGCGTGCCGCTTTGGTCGATTCTGAAGGCGCGGTGGTCGAGGGCCGGTTCGCTGAAGTGGCCCCAAAACAACTGGTCCAGGAGCTCGCGGCGATGGTCGAGGATCTGCGAAAGCAGAACGTCGAAGTCGCAGCGATCGGCGTCGCGATTCCGGGTTTGGTCAATCGACAAACCGATCGCGTCATCGCTCCACGCGATCTGCCGGCAACGATCGTCGGCGATCTTCATGGTGACCTGATGCGTGCGACTGGTCTACGCGTCGAGCTCGAGAACGACGCGAACGCCGCGGCTTATGGCGAGTTCAAAGTCGGCGCTGGTCGCGGCGCGCGCAACCTTTTCTACATGATGATCGGGAACGGCATCGGCGGCGCGATCATTCTCGACGGCAAGCTTTGGACGGGCGCTTCGGGCTTCGCAGGCGAAGTCGGTCACATCACGATCGACACTGAAGGACTGCAATGTGTTTGTGGTAATACGGGCTGTTTAGAGACTGTGGCGTCAGCGCCGAGCATCGTGCGCCGCGCGCGCGAGCGCCTGAATCGCGATTCCACCTCGTCACTGTCGCGACTCGCTCTAAATAAAACATTCACCGCAGAAGACGTCGCACACCAGGCGAATGAGGGCGACGATTTCGCGCTCATGATGATCGAGCGCACTGGAAAATATATCGGCACGGGCGTCGCGAGTGTGATCAATCTTCTGAATATCGAGCGCATCGTGCTTGGGGGCGGGGTGATGGACGCCGGCTCATTGATACTCAATCCGATCATTCAGGAAGTAAAAAGACGCGCTTTCCAACCCTGTTTCGAAGCCACCGAGATCGTCGCCGCCAAACTCGGCCTCGACGGCGCACCAATCGGCGCCGCCCTCCTCGCAAGAGACGCAAACACAGATTAAAGATCTGTCAAATTTGTGGTCCCATTTGAATTTCCCTTTCCATTTGGTAAAGTACGGCGTTATTCGCATTAAAATTTTATGGGCCGAGAGGTTTGTGGGCTGAATAGCGCCCGACACGCTCTCCCGCGGTAATGCCACAGATCTTCCATCACAGCACGAACGCGCTGGCGAAAATCACGATTTATGGCGCTGTATTCATAGTCGTCGCTTTGTTGTGGGTCGCTGTTGAATTAAATCGTTCCTCTTGGAACACCGGCCAGTGGGTCGAACGTCAACAACCAGTTCAATTCAGTCATAAACATCACGTCGGTGACGACGGTGTCGATTGTCGCTACTGTCACACTTCCGTCGAAACGTCTGCGTCCGCGGGTCTGCCATCGACCACGACGTGCATGAACTGCCACAAACAGATCTGGGCCGATAGTCCATATCTCGAACCCGTACGCGCGAGTTTTCGTACCGGCAAACCACTCCAGTGGGAACGCGTTCACGACCTGCCTGATTACGCTTACTTCAATCACAGCATTCACGTGAAAAAAGGTGTTGGTTGCTCGACGTGTCATGGGCGCATTGACGAGATGCCGATTGTGTTTCAGACGAAGTCGCTGCAGATGGAGTGGTGTTTGGAGTGTCATCGCGCGCCGGAAAGATTCGTGCGGCCGGTGGAACAGATTTACAACATGGAATGGCGGCAGGAAAACAAAACCCAAGACGAGCTAACAGAAGGTTTCCAATTAAAAGCTCAGTACAAGATTCAGGGCCGACGAGTGCTGGAGAGCTGTTCCACTTGTCATCGTTAAGGTTTAGTTGATTGAGATTTCTCTGTGCAACCTCTGTGTTCTCTGTGTCTCTGTGGTGCTTGTCGCATCGTTAACCACAGAGACACAGAGAACACAGAGGTTGCACAGAGAACAACCGAATTGGATGTTAGGGAATGAGTGATAGCGATCGTCACATAAATTTCAAGCTGATGCGCGACCACATCCTTTCTTTGCAGGATGAAAACGGTCCACGCAACGGCAAGAAATACTGGCGTAGTCTGGAAGAACTGGCTGACACGCCGGTGTTTCGTGAGTTTGTGGCGCGTGAGTTTCCGCAACAGGCGGAAGAGTGGAACGATCCGATCGAGCGTCGCACGTTCATCAAGCTGATGGGAGCGTCGCTCGCACTCGCGGGTTTGAGTGGCTGCGTTTTTCAACCGCCCGAGAAGATCGTTCCGAACGTCAAACAGCCCGAAGAACACGTTCCCGGCAAATCGCTCTATTACGCCACCGCCGCACCCTTGTTTGGCGCTGCGATACCGATTCTGGTGCGGAGCAACGAAGGCCGGCCCACGAAGATCGAAGGCAATCCAGAGCACCCAAACAACCGGCCCGCTGAAGCTGAATCGGAGAATCCGGTCTGTAATCCGCGCGGATCGAGTGCGACTGACATCTTCACGCAGGCGTCGTTATTGAATCTTTACAATCCGGAGCGCTCTTCGACGCCGCTGTATCGTGAAGACATTCGCACGTGGACGGCGTTTGTCGGTGATATGCGATCTGCGCTCGACGAGCAGCGTTCGAAGCAGGGCGCTGGCATTCGTTTTCTGACCGAGTCGATCATCTCACCGGCTCTTGGCCAGCAGATGAAAGACTTGCTGACTACACTGCCGCAGGCGAAGTGGCACCAGTGGCAACCGGCAAATAACGACAACGCGCGCGCGGGCGCGGTGATGGCTTTCGGGCAACCGGTAAACACGACTTATCGTTTCGATCAGGCGCAACGGATTCTTTCGCTCGATTGCGACTTTCTGTCGCCGACATTTCCCGGTTACGTGCGTTACTCACGCGAATTTATCTCGCGCCGGCAAGTGACGGAAAAGAATCGCGAGATGAACCGGCTTTACGTTGTTGAGACGACGCCGTCGAACACGGGCGCGCTGGCGGACCACTGCTGGGAAGTGAAGCCGAGTGAGTTCGCGGGCATAGCGCGCGCTATCGGAATAGCGGCGACCGCGCAATCTGCACAGGCATCGGGGAGTGCGGCCTGGATTGGTCCACTCGTTACTGACCTGCAACAACATCGAGGGGCGAGCATCGTCGTCGCAGGCGAGAACCAGCCGCCGTTTATTCACGCGCTGGCCCATACGATGAACAATGCGCTCGGGAACGTCGGGAAGACTGTTTTCTATACCGATCCGCTCGAGGTCAATCCGGTCGATCAACGGCAGTCGCTACAGGATCTCGTCAACGATATCGATGCCGGACGCGTCGAGTTGCTGGTGATCATCGGCGGCAATCCTGTTTACAACGCTCCGGCAGACTTAAAGCTCACTTTCGAGCGACTTCAGAAAGCTAAGCTGCGCGTTCATCTCAGCGAGTACAGAGACGAGACTTCTAACTTCTGTCACTGGCACGTGCCGGCTGCGCACCATCTTGAATCGTGGGGCGACGCGCGTTCATACGACGGCACCGTGACGATCATGCAACCGCTGATCGAGCCGCTTTACGAAGGCAAGACGGCGCACGAGTTGTTGGCGGTGTTTTCGGACCAATACGATCGCAAGCCGTACGAGATCGTGAAGAGCTACTGGCAGTCGCATCGTGGCGCCGGAAGTAATACCCAAACACAACCAGCCGGAAATCAAAACAATCAGCAAGCGCCCGCGCCTTCGCCGTCACCTTCACAGGATTTCGAAGCCTGGTGGCGTAAGTCGGTCCACGACGGTTTCCTTGAAAACACGGCGTTTCAACCGAAAACCGTCGCGTTAAATTCCGGTTGGGCGAACCAGCAAACGCCGCCTACACAGCAACCCGCTGCGGGCACGTTTGAGCTCGTCTTTCGCACCGATCCATCAATCTACGACGGCCGCTTCGCAAACAACGGCTGGTTACAGGAACTGCCGAAACCGCTGACAAAAGTGACTTGGGACAACGTCGCGATCGTCAGTCCAAACACCGCGCAACAAATCGCTGGTGAAAATAGCATCAGCGGCGCTGTGAAGGGTCGCGAACATTACGTGCCGCTCGTCGATATCACTAGCGCGCACGGAGGAACCGTTCGTGCGCCACTTTGGATCATGCCGGGCCAACCGGATGGAGTCGTGACGGTCCATCTGGGGTACGGCCGGCCGAGTCCCGGAAGTTACAGCGGCACTTACGATGGCACGGCGGGCGATGTGGTGGGCTTTGACGCTTACCAGATCCGCACGTCATTCGAGCCATGGTCCATGACCGGCGTGCGTGTGACAAACACGGGACTCGATTACCAGCTCGCCACCACGCAGCTTCATTTCAATCTCGAGGATCCGCGCTTCAGCACCGAAGAGCGTGACATCGTGCGCTCCGAAACACTCGAACAGTTTCTGAACGGCGAGAAACCGAAGGAGAACGAGAAGCACGAGCACCCGTCGCTCTACCCGGATTATCCATATAAAAACCAGGACCAGAACACGCCGGATTACGCGTGGGGCATGGCGATCGATCTGAACAACTGCATCGGCTGTAACGCGTGCACGGTGGCCTGCCAGTCGGAAAACAATATTCCCGTCGTCGGCAAACGTGAGGTCGTCCGCAGTCGCGAGATGCACTGGATTCGCGTTGACACTTACTTCCAGGGCTTCGATCCGAATCATCCGCAGGGCACCAACTTCATGCCCGTGCCGTGTATGCACTGCGAGAACGCGCCGTGCGAGCCTGTTTGTCCGGTCCATGCGACAGTGCACAGCGCCGAAGGCTTGAACGACATGGTCTATAACCGCTGTGTCGGCACGAAGTATTGTTCGAATAACTGCCCGTACAAGGTGCGCCGCTTCAATTTCTTCCTTTACCAGGACTGGGACACGCCGACGTATCAACTGATGCGCAATCCGGATGTGTCGGTGCGCAGCCGCGGCGTGATGGAGAAGTGCACTTACTGCGTGCAGCGCATTCAGAACGCGAAGATCAATGCGGAGCTCGAGGATCGAAAGCTGCACGATGGCGAGATCGTGACCGCGTGCCAGGCAGTTTGCCCGACCGAAGCGATCGTCTTTGGAGACGTGAACGATCCGAACAGCCGCGTATCGAAGTTGAAACAGAACGAGCGTAACTATTCCCTGCTTGGGGAATTGAATACGAAGCCGAGAACGACGTATTTGGGCCAGCTAAAGAACCCTAATCCACAGATTACACAGAATCACACAGATCAATCTGCGTAATCTGTGGATGGTTTTGAAATGTCAGACGAAGCGCAAAAACCCTATACCGAAGGTCCGATGCACTCGACCGCGCCCGTGATCGATCCGGGGCTGACGTTTGCATCCGTCACTGACAAGATCAGCTCGATCGTCTTGAAGCGCAAGACATCGCTCGCGTGGTTCTTCGGCTTCGCCATCTCGTTCGCGCTCTTCCAACTGATGCTGCTGGCGATCACGAATCTCGTGTTCGTCGGTATCGGCTTGTGGGGCGTCAACGTGCCCGTCGCTTGGGGCATCGACATTCTCAACTTCGTCTGGTGGATCGGTATCGGTCACGCCGGAACACTGATCTCCGCGATCCTGCTGCTGCTGCGACAACGCTGGCGCACGTCGATCAATCGCTTCGCCGAAGCCATGACGCTCTTCGCCGTGGCCCAAGCCGGCATGTACCCGATCTTTCACCTCGGTCGCCCATGGCTGATGTACTGGCTGTTTCCGTATCCCAACACGATGGGGATCTGGCCGCAGTTTCGCAGCCCGCTGATGTGGGACGTGTTCGCGGTCTCGACTTACGCGACCGTCTCCGCGATGTTCTGGTTTGTCGGACTGATTCCTGACTTCGCAACCCTGCGCGACCGCGCCCGCAGCAAACCATTCCAGATTCTTTACGGCATGCTCGCAATGGGCTGGCGCGGCTCTGCGCGTCACTGGCATCGCTACGAAATGGCGTACCTGCTGCTCGCCGGACTCGCGACGCCACTCGTGCTTTCAGTACACACGATCGTCAGTTTCGACTTCGCAGTCGGCATCATTCCCGGATGGCACGCAACGATCTTTCCGCCCTACTTCGTCGCGGGCGCGATCTATGCAGGCTTCGCGATGGTGCTGTTGCTGACGATTCCGCTGCGGCGGTTCTACGGTCTCGAAGGCTTCATCACGATGCGCCACATGCACAACATGGCCAAGGTGATGCTCGCCACCGGATTGATCGTCGGATACGGCTACACGATGGAAGCGTTCTTCGGCTGGTACAGCGGCAACAAGTACGAGCGCTTCATGATCTGGAACCGCATGCACGGTCCATATCACCTCTATTACTGGGCGCTGATTCTCTGCAACATCATTACGCCACAGTTTTTGTGGTCCAAGAGGATTCGCTCAAACCTGCTGGCGCTGTGGATCATTTCGTTCATCGTGAGTATCGGCATGTGGCTCGAGCGCTTTGTGATCGTGGTGACGAGCTTGCATCGCGATTACCTGCCGTCGTCGTGGGGTATGTACCAGCCGACGCAGTGGGACTGGGCCATGTTTATCGGCACGATCGGGTTCTTCTTTACGCTCCTGTTTCTGTTTATTCGCTTCCTGCCGATGATCTCGATTTTCGAGATGCGCACGATCCTGCCGGAAGCGGAGGTGGAGGAGTAGGTTGGATAGAGACGATATCAGACTCGAACAGCCACTCGCGGCCGGAGATGTTGCCTACCCGGGACATCGACGTCATGCGCCGCCGCTCTACGGCGTGATGGCTGAGTTTGAAAATCCGACCGACCTGGTTGCCGCCGCGCAGCGCGTTTACTCGCTCGGTTACCGGCGCATCAACGGCTATTCACCGTATCCGATTGAAGAGTTGTCAGAGGCGATTGGATTTACGAAGACGAGTTTGCCGCTGATTGTTTTTATCGGCGGATTGATTGGCGGCCTGAGTGGATTTTTCATGCAGTACTGGATCGAGGTGATCGACTATCCGATCAACGTCGGTGGCAAGCCGACTAACAGTTGGCCCGCGTTTATTCCGATCACGTTTGAGATGACAGTGCTGTTTGCGGCGTTCTCAGCGGTGCTGGGGATGTTGATTCTGAACAAGCTGCCGCAGCCGTACCATCCGGTTTTCAATCTCCCGAACTTTGCACTCGCCACGCGCGATCGATTCTTTCTCGCGATTGAAGCGAATGATGCGAAGTTCAATCATGCAGAGGTTGTGGATTTGTTGAAGAGTTTGAATGCAGTTGCAGTTAACGATGTCGAAGTTTAAGGAAAATTTCACGCTGAGGCGCAAAGATCGCAAAGACGCAAAGGCGATCAAATCCATCGGACGCGCCTTTGCGCCTTTGCGATCTTTGCGCCTTTGCGTGAAATTTTCGATCTTTTTATCGCTAGTTGTGGTACTTGGTGTGACTGGTTGCCGGCGCGACATGCAGGATCAGCCGAAGGTGAAACCGCTTCGTGGAGCGACGTTCTTCGCTGATGGACTCGGGAGCAGGCAACCAATCGAGGGCACGATCCCGCGCGGTTTTCTGCGCGACGACAATCCCGAGTTCTATACTGGAAAGAAAGCAGGAGCAGCAACCGCCACCGCGACACCTGCGCAACAACAAACCGCGGGCGCGCAAAACAGCGCGCAACAAAACTCATTTCCCGATGACGTCGTGGACTTTCCGATTCCCGTTACGAAAGAGGTCGTAGAGCGTGGTCAGTCTCGCTACGCGATCTTCTGCTCGGCCTGTCATGGTTTGACCGGAAATGGCGACGGCATGATCGTCCGCCGCGGTTTCCGTCGCGCCGCTTCATTTAACGACGATCGTTTGCGACAAGCGCCTGTCGGACACTTCTTCGACGCGATCACAAACGGTTGGGGCGCGATGCCGTCATACGCAGCGCAGATTCCGGTGCAGGACCGTTGGGCCATCATCGCTTACGTCCGCGCATTGCAAATAAGTCAACAGAACACCGCCGCCGCTACGGCGAGCCCAGCGCCGTCAACTTCACCTTCACCCACACCCGCAGCCGGAGGACATCGATGATTCAATCATTCAATCCTCCGAATATGTCTGACTTTCAGAAGCGTTCGTTGATCGCGGGCATAGTGTTTTTAGTCGTGCTCGCCGCGGGAGCTTTCATTAATCCCCGCGAGTTTTTCCAGGCTTATTTGATCGGTTGGACCTTTTGGACCGGAATCGCCGTCGGGTCGCTTGCCCTACTGATGTTGCAGCACCTGACCGGCGGTGGCTGGGGTCTTGTGATCCGCCGCTCACTTGAGGCGGCAACCAGAACGCTGCCGCTCATGGCCGTGTTGTTTATTCCGGTTCTGATCGGCGCGCATTCGATCTACCACGAGTGGATGGATCCCGCAGAAGTCGCGAAACATCCAGCCGTGCAGTCAAAGGCGTCGTATTTGAACCTGCCTTTTTTTACTGTGCGCTTTGTGATTTATTTCGGCGTTTGGATCGCGCTCGCGTTTTTCCTGAACAAGTGGTCGCTCGCACAGGATCGCACCGCCGACAATCGTTACACGAAGAACATGCGTGTCTTGAGTGGCGGGGGAATGGTCGCGCTGATCTTCAGTGTCACTTTTGCGTCGATCGACTGGTACATGTCTATCGAGCCTGACTGGTTCTCGACGATTTACGGATTTATCTTCGTTGCGGCGTGGAGCTTGAGCGCGCTCGCGTTTGTGATCGCCGTGATGGCGCGACTTGTGCGCGAAGAGCCGATGAGACGAATCGTTGCGCCGCTGCACTTTCACGATCTCGGAAAACTGCTGCTGGCACTCGTGATGCTGTGGGCTTACTTCGCGTTTTCACAGTTTCTGATTATCTGGTCCGGCAATCTTCCGGAAGAGATTACGTGGTACCTGAAGCGCATTTACGGCGGTTGGGGAGCATTGATCATCACGATCGGGATACTGCATTTCTTCGCGCCGTTTTTGTTCCTGCTGTCGCGCGGAATCAAACGAAATCCCGGTAAGCTGGTTTTCGTAGCGGCCCTCGTGCTCGTGATGCGGTGCGTGGATCTTTTGTGGATGCTGGCGCCTGCGTTTGGGCATCGCATGTGGATCCTGATGGACGTCGCGGCGCTGATCGGTTTTGGAGGTTTGTGGCTCACGTTGTTTACATGGCAGCTCGGCAAGCGACCGTTGATTCCGATTAACGATCCGCAGTTTGAATCGACGCTCGAGCAGATGCACGCTGGTGGACATTAGTAATGGCAGAGAAGACTAAAGGCGACGGGCATAAGACAGAGACGCCGGACGTTTCGCACATTCGCAACGTCGAAGTCGAGCACGAGAGTAGCGACATCAACGTAAGCGCAGTGGTGACCTTCGCGGTTGTGCTCGCGATCTCGATCGCCGTTGTATCTTTTGGGTTGACGTTTTTATTTAAGTTCCTGAATGCGCGGGAAGCGAAGTCGGCGCCGAAGCCCGGGCCGATGGCGTTGACGCAGAAAGATCGTCTGCCACCTGAGCCGCGGCTTCAGTCGGCGCCGGGGTTTCAGGTCAAGCTGGAGAATGGACAGACGGTGAATCTCGAGCGCTCAGTGCCCCAGTCTGAATACCGCGTTTTGAGACTACAGTGGGAAGAGAATCTCAAGACAGGATTGAAAGATCAGTCGGGCAACGTCGTTGGTATGCCGATCGACGCCGCAATGGACAAGATCGTCTCGGAAGGTTTGGGTTCAAAAGCCAAACAGCCGAACGCCAAAATTGAAGACTACGCGATCAAGATGCCGACAGCTTCAAGCTCCGGCAGGGAAACAGAAAAGCGGTTGCAATGAAGTTTTTTATACACAAAGCAGATGCAAGTGGCGGCGGGGGCAAGCCCCTCTTCCTGACTTGTTCTTTTCTTTACAATCAAGTTCTTTCATCACTTGAACAAGTCAGTTCACTTGAACAAGTCAGTTCACTTGAACAAGTCAGCTCACTTGAACAAGTCAGCTCACTTGAACAAGTCAGCTCACTTGAACAAGTCAGCTCACTTGAACAAGTCAGTTCACTTGAACAAGTCAGCTCACTTGAACAAGTCAGTTCAATGCTTGAACAAGTTAGTTCATTTGAACAAGTCAGCTCACTTGAACAAGGCGGCTCACTTGAACAAGTTAGTTCAATGCTTGAACAAGTCAGGAAGAGGGGCTTGCCCCCGCTGCTTATTGCTTTCTGTCTTTTTGCTTTTGCACTAAATGTATTCGCGCAGAAACCACCGGGACCGAGTTCGCCGCTGTATGGCGCGCGCACTGAAACCGGAAGTCCGTCAACCGGCCTGCCGAGTGCACTGCGCGACGTTCGTATCGAACAAAAACTCGATCAGCAATTACCGCTCGATCTCGTCTTCCGCGACGAAAGTGGGCAACAAGTAAAACTCGGTCAGTACTTCGGACACAAGCCCGTCGTCCTGGCGTTCGTCTATTACGATTGCCCGATGCTTTGCACGCAGATACTCAACGGCATGGTCACGTCGTTTCGTGTGCTCCCGTTCGAGATCGGAAAAGAGTTTGACGTCGTCACAGTCAGCTTCGACCCGCGCGAGACAAGCGAGCTCGCCACCAAAAAGAAAAAAGTTTACCTCGACTACCTGCCGGAGAAGATGCGCGCAGACGCCGCAAACGGCTGGCACTTTCTGACCGGCGACGCCGAAAACATCGCGAAGCTGACTGACGCCGCCGGCTTTCGCTATCACTGGGACGAAGCGACCAAACAGTTTGCGCATGCGAGCGGCATCATGGTGACAACGCCGCAGGGAAAACTTTCACGTTACTTCTACGGCGTCGAGTATGCGCCGCGCGATCTGCGTCTCGGATTGATCGAGTCGTCAGCAAACAAGATAGGATCGCCGGTCGACCAACTGCTGCTCTATTGCTACCACTACGATCCATCTACCGGAACGTACGGCGCGGCAGTGATGAAGATCATGCGAATCGCGGGCGTGATTACAGTGCTTGGGATTGTGGCGATGCTGTTTGCGCTCAGCAGACGCAATCCGAAACGGTTAGGCGTTAAGACTGGAGGCGCCGCTTAGTAATGCAGCAAGGTTGGATTCCATTAATACCTGAAAGTGCCTCGACCGTCTCTTGGAAGGTTGATGCGCTGTATTTTTATCTGTCGGGCGTCACACTCTTTTTTGCACTGCTAATCTCAGCCGTACTGGTCTTCTTTGTCATTCGCTACCGCCGCCGCACGCCTTATGAGATTCCGCGTCCGGTCGCCGGCTCGCACAAGCTCGAAACGCTCTGGACGGTAATTCCCTTCCTCATCGCGATGACGATGTTTGGCTGGGGCGCGAGCGTCTATTTCGACCAGTACAAGCCGCCCGAAAATGCGATCGAGGTTTACGTCGTCGGCAAACAGTGGATGTGGAAACTACAGCACGCCACCGGCCAGCGCGAGATCAACGAGCTACACGTGCCTGTTGGTCGCAAGGTCAAGTTGATCATGACCACGGAAGACGTGATTCACGACTTCTTCGTGCCCGCGTTTCGGACGAAAGCCGACGTCATTCCCGGCCGCTACACGACACTCTGGTTTGAAGCGACGAAGACCGGCCGTTATCACCTGTTCTGCGCTGAGTACTGCGGTATGAATCACTCCGGCATGACCGGCTCAGTTATCGTGATGGAGCAGCGCGAGTTTGACGACTGGTTGAGCGGAAACACCGGCAGCACGACGCCTGCGACGGCAGGTCAGCAGTTGTATCAAACGCTCGGCTGTGCCTCGTGCCACGGCGCGAATGGTGAAGGCGGGCGTGGTCCAACTCTCGCGGGCATTTTCGGGAAACAGCAGCAGCTTCAGAGCGGCCAGACTGTTACTGTTGACGAGGCATACATCCGCGAATCAGTCACAAACCCGCAGGCAAAGCTCGTCGCGGGCTTTGGACCGATCATGCCGACGTTCCAGGGACAGGTAAGCGAAGATCAGCTCGTGCAGCTAATTGCATTTATCAAATCGCTGCATACGAGCGGCGAGACGACGCCAAGTCAGGCAGCAAGTCCGGCGACAACGACTGCACGTCCCGGCGCGTCGCCAACGAGAAATGTTAGGTGATCACAAAAGCACAAATAAACTTGTGCCTTTTTGTGGCTGAAATAGGCTTTTTATGAAACCGATAGAGTCATTCGAAGTACCACTACCACCGAAGGTCAACTACATCAACGCTAAGTATGGGTTGAAGTCGTGGTTGTTGACCAAGGATCACAAGCGGATAGCTCTGCTTTACCTTGCTTCAATCACGTTCTTCTTCTTCATCGGCGGCATCTACGCCATGATGATTCGCCTCGAGCTGCTGACACCGCAAGGCGATTTCCTGCAGTCGACGACTTACAACAAGGTCTTTACCCAGCACGGCATCATAATGATCTTTTTCTTCCTGATACCTTCCATACCGGCCACGCTGGGCAACTTCCTGGTCCCGATGATGATCGGGGCGAAAGATCTCGCTTTCCCGCGAATCAATCTTTTGAGCTGGTACATCTATATGCTGGGCGGCGTCGTCACCATTTACGCGCTGCTCGCCGGCGGTGTGGACACCGGCTGGACGTTCTACACGCCTTTCAGCACGACCTTCTCAAACTCGTACGTCGTCGCCACCGGTCTCGGAATCTTTATCAACGGATTCTCTTCGATTCTTACGGGTCTGAATTTCATCGTTACGATCCACACGATGCGCGCTCCCGGCATGACGTGGTTTCGCATGCCCCTCTTCCTCTGGTCTCTCTATGCGACCAGCATGATCATGATCCTGGGCACGCCCGTGATCGCGATCACGATCCTTTTGCTCGCGTTTGAGCGTGTCGCGCGCGTCGGTATTTTCGATCCGGCGCTGGGCGGCGATCCGGTCCTGTTTCAACACCTGTTCTGGTTTTATTCGCACCCGGCGGTCTACATCATGATCCTGCCGTCGATGGGCGTGATCAGCGAGCTAATTGCAAACTTTTCACGCAAGAACATCTTCGGCTACACCTTCGTCGCTTTTTCGAGTATCGCGATTGCGGTGTTTGGATTCCTGGTTTGGGGACACCACTTGTTTGTCACGAGCCAATCAATCTACGCGGGAATGATCTTTTCGTTCCTGAGTTTCGCGGTCGCGATTCCGTCGGCAATCAAGGTCTTCAACTGGACCGCGACGCTCTATAAATCGTCGATCTCTTACGACACGCCGATGCTTTACGCGCTCGGGTTTATCGGTCTGTTCACGATCGGCGGCATGACGGGTTTGTTCCTTGCTTCGCTGGCGGTTGACGTGCATGTGAGCGACACGTATTTCGTCGTCGCACACTTCCACTACATCATGGTCGGCGGCGCTTTGATGGGTTATCTCGGCGGCCTGCATTACTGGTGGCCGAAGATCAGCGGGCGCATGTATCCCGAAGGCTGGGGACGATTCAGCGCACTCGTGATCTTCGTCGGTTTCAATCTGACGTTCCTGCCGCAGTTCGTCGCCGGTTATCTCGGCATGCCGCGCCGTTATCACGCATACCCACCGGAGTTTCAGGTATTCAACGTGCTCTCGAGCGCGGGCGCATCGATACTCGGCTTCGGAATGCTGATACCAGCAATCTACTTTGTCTGGTCGATGCGTTACGGCCGCGTGGCGGAAGCGAACCCGTGGCATTTGCCGGGGCTCGAATGGCGCACGTCGTCGCCGCCGCCGACCGAGAACTTTGAAACGACACCGATTGTTACCTGGGATGCTTATGAATTCGCACCGCGCGAAGAAACTGAAGTGGTCGGTAAATTCCGGCCGGAGTTAGAGCGTATTTGACGATGGCTAGCCACGCGACTACAGCACCTGAAACCCACGGCCACCCGGCACTGCAGCACCATTTTGAAAACATGGAGCAGCAGCGTGAGGCGGGCACGCTCGGCATGTGGGTCTTCCTCGTGACGGAAATCATGTTCTTCGGCGGGATGTTTCTCGCCTACACGCTCTACCGGTCGATGTTCCCAGCGTCGTTTGCTTCAGCCAGTAACCACCTCGACATCACGCTCGGCACAGTTAACACCGCCGTGCTGATTTTGAGTAGTTTCACGATGGCGATGGCTGTTTATTTCACGCAGGTTGGTAAACATCGCCCGCAGGTTCTTTGTTTGATAGTCACGCTGGTTTTGGGTCTGACATTTCTCGGCATCAAGGCGAAGGAGTACAGCGACAAATATCACGATCATCTGATTCCCGGTCGTTTGCTTCCCGGCAATCCGTACAATCCGGTAGTAGCGGAGCACGGCGATAAAGATCCGCACAAATTGCACTTGCTGGAGGGCGCTACAGTGAAACAGGTCGAGATGTTTTACTGGATCTATTTCGCGATGACCGGCATGCACGCGCTCCACATGATCATCGGCGCCGGCTTGTTGACGTACCTGATTATCTTTTCACTCAAGCGGCGTTTCGATCCTGAGTATCACAGTCCGGTCGAAGTGATCGGGCTTTACTGGCACTTCGTCGACATCGTGTGGATATTTCTGTTCCCGTTGCTCTATTTGCTCGGGCGACATCTCGAGCATGGGTGACAAGATATGAGCGAACACATAGTTCCAGTCAGAATCTACGTCACGATTTTCGGTGTGCTGCTGGTCGGCACTGCTCTAACTGTTTGGGCGGCGTTCCAGGATTTTCCGTGGCAGCTCAATACGATCGTCGCGATGACGATCGCGATCACGAAAGCGACGTTCGTGGTGCTCTATTTCATGCACGTGCGCTACAGCACACGACTGATCCTCGTGATTCTAACTTCCGCGTTGTTCTGGATGGGAATTATGTTTGCCCTGACGTTCAGCGACTACTGGACGCGCAGTTGGATCTCGATTGGCTACTGAGACGTTTACTCGCCCGGCTGCAACGTTGTTTCCCGCACCTCGATCAAGCGCTTACACGAAGGGCAGTTCAAGCGAATGGTCGCGTCTGAAGTCTTGATGGGCGCGCCACAATACGGGCAAGCGCCGTCAACTACGTTGTGCTGGAAGAGGTCGCGCATCATGAAGACGGGCAACACGAGGCCCGCGATGAGCAGCGGGATGCCGAAGATGAGTCCGATGGTCGCTCCCTGACCGAGAGTCAGGCTGATGACGAGGCCGGCAATGAAAAGCACGAGGCCGATACCGACGCTGAAAGAGAAGCTGTAAGCGCTATCAAACGTGCGGCCTGATTTCGCGACATCTGGTCGATTGGCGTCCATCTAAAACCTCCTGAATGCGTGGGATTGGTCTGGGGAGATCGCTTCGAGCCCGGTAGAAATGACTTTTACTCCCGCACGGAAGCGTTGTCAATGTCAGACAATCCATCCACAGATTGCACCGATTATTTTTCTGTGTAATCTGTGGTGGATCTTTACCGTGGAAAATTTATGACGACTCCATTTGAAGACTTTCTAAAACAACATGACGAAGAATCGTGGTCGGCGACACTGACCACGTTGCTCCGTTCGATTCATGAAGTGGATCGCAACGCGACGCAGATCTGGTTCTCGTTTTATCCGCTGTCACTTTTTCAGGCGCTCGAACGATCCGATGATCGGGACACGCTCGAGCAGCGTCTGCTGATGCAGGGCAAGTTTTACCTGAAAGACCAGATCGACTCGTCGCACACGTTTCTTTACGGTCATCGTTACTGGCCGGAAGTGAAGAGCGCTGTGCAGAAACATGCGCGCGCGTTTTCTGCCGGTGATAGTCGATCACTTGCCGATCAAATCTTAGCCGTCGCCGGACAGATGAAGGTTGATCAATCACTAGTGATCGGGATTACAGCGGTCGCTTTCATGACGATCCGGCAGGCGGGTTTGACGGCGTTCGAGGCAGCGCCGGGGCAGATGCTCATCGACAAGAAACACGCACGCAAGTCTGCTAACGACGTTTTGCGTGAACGCGCAGTTGACGACAGCCAGGGGTTCTTCAGTTTTCTCAAAACTATCGATAAGAAGTGGACCGTCACTTACGACGAGAACGACGACCGCGCGAAGTATCGTTTGAATCACCTGCAGGATCTCGCGTGGGGCGCCGCTGACGATCGTTCACGCAACTGGCGCGAGCTGGATCCGCGCCGGGTTGAGGGACCGATTCCGGTTGAGTGTCGCTCTGCTTCGTGTGGAACGTGTTGGGTTGGCGTGCTTGGTGGCGCGGAGAAACTCACGGATGTGGCGGCGCGCGAGGGTAAAAAGATCAAGGAGTTTGGCTACATCGAAACGGTTGAAGCGAAGCCGCTGATTCGTCTTGCATGCCAGGCGCAAGCGCAGGGCGCTGTATCGATTGTCATCCCACCTTGGAACGGCGTCTTCGGCAAGTATTTGAAAAAATCCGTCGATAATCAGTGAAGATCCGCGGTTCACCTCTGCTCTTCATCTTTGCTGCAGCATTCCTCTGGAGCACGGGCGGTCTGTTCATCAAGTGGAACACCCTGACCGGACTGGAGCTCTCGTTTTGTCGCTCACTGTTCGCGATGATCACCATCGCGATCCTTACGAGACGAGAAGGGTTTGGCCTGAACAGTATCTCGGCGATCGCATCGGTGCTTTATGCCGTGTTGCTCGTGCTCTTTGTCCTCTCAACCAAAGCGACGACCGCAGCTAACGCGATCTTTCTGCAATACACCGCACCGGTGTACGTCATGATCTTTGAGCCTCTAATCTACAAAGAGAAGTTTCGTTTGCGTGATTTGTTGACGGTGCTGGTGTGTCTTGGTGGTATGGCCTTGTTCTTCGTTGGCCAGCTTCGTCCTCAGGACATCGAAGGAAACGTCATGGCCCTCGCGTCGGGGCTCTGCTTCGCATTCTATTTCCTACTGCTGCGTCACCCGCGCGCGCGTGAAGTCAATCGCGCCTCGTCTGTAATCTATGGAAATCTACTGGCGGTGGTTGCTCTTGCTGCGTGGGGCGTGCCCGCCTTGTTGAACCTGAATCTTCACAACGCGCTGAGTGTTACCTATCTCGGCGTGGTCCAACTCGGAATCTCTTACGCACTCTTCACAGCCGGCATGGCGCGCGGCGTGAGGTCACTGGATGCGGGCATCATCTGCTACATCGAACCGGCCTTAAACCCCGTCTGGGTCTTCCTTGTGCTCGGCGAACGCCCCTCCCGCTTCGCCCTCCTCGGCGGCACCATCATCGTCGCCGCCGTGATCGTTCACATGCTACTCGACGCGCGAGGAAAGATGAGAGCGAGCGACGCCGCTGTCGCGACCGCCCACGACTAATCGTCAAACACTCAACTGACCTTTACCTCAAATCCGGTTCACGCAAAGACGCAAAGATCGCAAAGACGCAAAGGCGCGCCCGGAATCACGTAACGCGGAATTCTTGGGCGCGCCTTTGCGTCTTTGCGTGAAATTCTACAACTCAGACCATAACTGTCACCTTCCAAGTGAGCTACGTCATCCACGTTGAGCGGTTGTCGTAGTAAGCAGGGGAGCGATCGGGGTAGCGTTTTTTGTAATCGCGAAAGCGCGTGAGGAGTTTTTCGTAGCGACGGTCGGAGGAGTGAATGGGGTTGTGGGGGATATCGCGGAGGTGGTTTTCAATCTTTGTCATATTGCGCGGTGAGAAGCGCCAGTCGTAGTTGCCTAAATCATAAAGATTGGTGAGGCCATAGCCTTTGAGACGGCCGGTGAAATCGACGAACGGATCAAAATAACTCAATGCCAACGCTCGCAATGATCGATAGACCGGTTTACGACCGTGCAGACCACGGTCACGTGAGCGCGCGATCGAGCCCCAGTTTCCGTTTTCCTTGAACACGAAGATCACATGGTCCAACAGATCCTGTGACTCCAAATCCAGCAGCAGCGGCGGGTAACCATGCTGCTCGAGAATCACTGCCGCACTAACCGCCGCCTCCAAACAATGGGCTTCACTGCGTTTGACCACTTCGCGAAACGACCGAACAGTGCCCCCGTCTTTCTCCCAGTTGTACGGGAGCGAACTGAAGTAGCGTTGTACTCTAAGAGGGCTGTTAAGTCGCTGAATGAGCTTCCACTCGGCGGTGGTGAAGGATTTTGCGTCAGGAATCATGCGTAAATCGTTGACTTTGTTTGTCTAGACGACAAAAGCTCGAAGCGCCACTTGCCTGAATCAACCGCAAATGTCAGACTTACGGTCTCCGCCCACAACCGTGCGGCATCTCAAAAGAATTGAGTTTAGCGTAAATACTTTTTATTTCCGTCGAAATTATCCAGCATGAACCAGCAGGCCATAGCTTCCCAAAAATCTCGCGCAGAACAAGAAACTGAAAACGAGGCAAACCGCCTCCGAGAGCAAATCGACGCCGCGCTTGCGGCCGTCATCTCTCGTTCACCTGACGAGGTCGAGTCGTTACAAACCGCAGCCGATCGCATCGAGCGGGCCGCGCGTGACCTGGCCGACGCCGTGCGTGAGCTCGCACGACAACGCAAGAACCCGGAGATCTTGTAAGCAACGTCGATCTCAGCTCAACGCTCTATGGACCTTTTTTGTCTTTGAATGGAGACTGCTTAATGGCATCGATTCGAACCGCCAGCATTACCGAACATCTGGGTCGAAAAAATACTTCTTACGAATTAGACAACTACGGTATCAAGGATCCGAAACGTGTTTACTGGAATCTGAACACGCCGGAGCTTTACGAAGAGATCGCGCGCCGCAATGAGGGTGTTTACTCAAATCACGGCGCGATCATCGTCGACACAGGTGAGCACACAGGCCGCGCCGCTAAAGACAAAGCGATTGTGCGCGAGCCAGGCAGCGAAGACAAAGTATTCTGGGGCGACGTAAACAAAGACTTTCCGCAGGAGAAGTTCAACGCACTGAAAGAGCGCATGATGGCCCACGCGAAAGGCCGCGAGCTTTTCGTGCAGGACACGTTTGTCGGAGCCGATCCCAATTATCGTTTGCCGGTGCGAGTCATAAATGAGCTGGCGTGGCACTCGCTGTTCGCACGCACGATGTTCATCAGTGATAGCAGTGCAACCGAGCCAAGCAAGCCCGACTTTACGATCATCAACTTTCCGAGTTTTCAGGCCGATCCGCAACGCGACGGTGTTCGATCACCGACGTTCATCCTGATGGACTTCAGCCAGCGTCTGGTCCTGATCGGTGGAACGTCTTACGCCGGCGAAACGAAGAAGAGCGCGTTCACGATCATGAACTACCTGCTGCCGCAGCGCGACGTGATGAGTATGCACTGCTCGGCGAATGTCGGCGCTGAAGGCGACGTCGCGATCTTCTTCGGTCTTTCAGGAACAGGCAAGACAACTCTGTCCGCAGATCCGGAGCGTCGCTTGATCGGCGACGACGAGCACGGCTGGTCCGACGATGGCGTGTTCAATATCGAAGGCGGCTGCTATGCGAAGGTGATCAAGTTGTCAGCAGAAGCCGAGCCTGACATCTATCGCACGACGAAGATGTTTGGCACGATCCTCGAAAACGTTGTTTACGATCCGACGTCGCGGCAGATCGATCTCGACGATGCACGCAAGACTGAAAATACGCGCGCATCGTATCCGCTCACGAGCATCAACAACATCGTTCCCGAAGGACGCGCCGGACACCCGCGCAACATCATCATGCTGACGGCTGACGCGTTTGGTGTGTTGCCGCCGGTCGCGCGCTTGTCGCCCGAGCAGGCGATGTATCACTTCCTCTCCGGTTACACTGCGAAAGTGGCCGGCACTGAAAGAGGCATTACGGAGCCGCAAGCGACTTTCTCGACGTGCTTTGGCGCGCCGTTCATGGTGCTGCATCCAGGTGTTTATGCTGATCTGCTCGGCAAGCACATGGCCCAACACAATGCAGCGTGCTGGCTGGTCAATACCGGTTGGAGCGGTGGACCATACGGTGTCGGGCAGCGCATGAAGATCAAGTACACGAGGGCAATGATTCGCGCCATCTTGAACGGATCGCTGGCGCAAACGGAAACGAGCCCTGATCCGATCTTCGGAGTTAATGTTCCGGTATCGTGCCCGGACGTGCCGAGTGAAGTGCTGCAACCGCGGAACACGTGGGGAGACAAAGAGGCCTACGATCGCCAGGCCGCCGACCTCGCACGGAGATTCAATGAGAATTTCAAGAAGTATGAGGCGGGCGTGTCGGAGGCGGTGAGGGCCGTCGCTCCGAAGGCATAAAACCTTAGACAGGATTTACAAGATTAAGCAGGATTAACATGTCAATCTTGAAAAATCTTGTAAATCCTGTCTAACCCGGAGGCCAGTTCAGCGGGCGTCCACCGAGGACGTGAACGTGCAAGTGAAAGACTGATTGGCCTGCGCCCTCGCCGGTATTAATCACTGATCGATATCCTGATTCTCCATGCCCTAGATCATTCGCGACACGCGCGCCCACGCGCAGCAAGTGTCCCAGCAGTCCCTCATCCTTCTGCGAAGCATCATCAAGCGACTCGATATGATCGCGCGGAATCACGAGCACGTGCATCGGCGCCTGCGGGTTGATATCGCGAATCACGACGCAAAAATCATCCTGGTGTACAAACTCAGCCGGAATCTTCCCGTCCACAATCTTGCAAAACAAGCAGTTCTCTTCTGACATTGTGTTCCCTTCTTGATACTTAAACCGTCTCCAACAGTTGCGCCGTAACCACCGGCGCGATAATTCGTTCGATCTCAGCGCCGACCGCGCGCAGCTTCGCTTCGATCTTCTCGTAACCACGATCGATGTGGTAAACGCGATCGATCAGTGTCTCGCCGTTTGCAATCAAACCGGCCAGCACGAGCGATGCAGACGCGCGCAGGTCTGACGCGATCACGCGCGCTCCATTCAACGTAGTTGGACCAGTAACGATCGCCGAGCGTCCGTCGATTTGAATCTGCGCGCCCATGCGCTGAAGCTCCGACGCGTGCATGAAGCGATTCTCAAAAACAGTCTCGACAATCTCCGATCTTCCCTGCGCTTGCGTCATCAGGACCATGTACTGCGCCTGCATGTCAGTCGGAAATTCCGGATAAGGCGCAGTCGTGATGTCAACGGCTTTGAGCCCGTCAGGACACGAGACTTCCAACGTCGTCGGATTGAGTACTTTTATGAGCACGCCGGCGTTGCGCAGTTGTGAGATCACGCTCTCGAGGTGATCGGGACGGCAGTCTTTGATTTCGAGCTGTCCCTGCGTGAGCGCGGCTGCGACGATGAACGTTCCCGTCTCGATTCGATCGGGAATGATCGTGTGTTCAGCGCCGCCGAGTGATTCGACGCCCTCGATCTGAATCGTTTCGGATCCCGCGCCGTTAACACGCGCGCCCATCTTGTTCAGCAGATCGGCGAGATCGACGATTTCCGGTTCGCACGCGGCGTTGTGAATCGTCGTCGTTCCGCGCGCGAGCGTCGCCGCCATCATCACGTTTTCGGTTCCCGTGACGGTAACTTTGTTGAAATGAATGTCAGCCGCGCGCAAACGTCCATCGCTCGGCGCTCGCGCGACGACGTTACCGGCTTCGAGTTTCACTTCCGCGCCAAACGCTTCAAACCCCGCCAGGTGCAGATCAATGGGCCGCGTTCCGATTGCACAGCCACCCGGTAAAGATACTTTCGCTTTGCCGAAACGCGCGAGCAATGGTCCAAGCGCAAGCACCGACGCGCGCATCGTTTTCACGAGCTCGTACGGCGCTTCGAAAAGCTCGACGTGCGCTGCAGTGATCTTGTGCGTTCTGAGCTCCGGAGTCAGGACCGTCGCGCCGATATCTTCAAGCAGGCGACGCTGCGTGATGATGTCGCGCACGTACGGAATGTTATGAAGGGTAACGGTGTCGGGCGTGAGCAGCGCCGCCGCCATGCAGGGCAGCGCTGAGTTTTTGGCGCCACTGATAGAGACTCTGCCGTGAAGTGGGCGGCCACCTGAGATACGAAACTTGTCCACGATGCGGGACAGAGTAAAGGAAGCCGCAAAGAAGCGCAAAGAGAATTTCAGCCACAAAAGGCACAAAAGTCACAAAATAGAATTTCCGTCAGACGAGAAGCTCTAATTTCTGACTTTTGTGCC
>Ga0208338_1000030_pt1 | contig 66976 bp, 41 predicted proteins | sample ForSoiNitrogNN91_FD_187858 | JGI IMG/M metagenome (GOLD analysis project Ga0208338, IMG submission 187858) | Forest soil microbial communities from Browns Valley, California, USA, that are Nitrogen fertilized - NN91 (SPAdes) | ecosystem: Environmental > Terrestrial > Soil > Temperate forest ...
GACAGGCTGCACCCCGGTGCGGTTGAATTTAACCGCCAATCCAGAGACCTTACGGTGTTAACCGGAAGCCGTCTCCGGATGCCGCCATCGATGAAGTGATTCCTGAGTGCGATATAGGTAATCACTGGCCACTCTCCAGCAAAACCAACTCGATTCACCGCAATCACTTCGTAAAGCGAGGACGGACCAATTTCACGCACTGCCTATTGCAACGCCCGTGCCTACACCACAAAGTCAAGACAACACATAAATAAACAGGAAAGTATTTGTGCTTTGTGTGGCTAAGCGTTTTCGCTATGTCTCAGCGTGAGACATCGTCGGGCGGGCGGTGGTTCAGTGTGAATCAGGCGATGGACCATGCACATGGTTGTTGATTACTCTGAGAATTTCAGCGGGTGGAAATGGTTTCGAAAGCGCGCCGATCGCGCCGAGTCTTTTCGCTTCGGCGAATACCTGCGGACTACCGTGAGCAGTGATGAGAAGAATCGGAACCTGCGGCTGTAGCGTGTGAATGTCTGTGATTACCTGAAACCCGGAGATGTCAGTCAGAAAGAGATCGACGACGCTGAAACCAAAGCTCCGGTGGCGCGCCTGATCTATTCCGTCCATCCCTTTTGTCACAAGCACGACCTCGTAGCCATTCGACTCGAGCACAAGCCTGAGCGCGTCGCCTACGGAAGGTTCGTCATCGACGATCAGAATACTGATCTTGTCCTCTGCTAAAACATTCACTTATTGAGACTTCGCCGTTACAGGCGGGACTGGACGTTCAACTTTGATGCCCAGTTTCTTGAGTTTGCGATAGAAAGTAGGCCGCGGGAAACGTAAGATCTGCGCGGTCTTCTTAATATTGCCGTGAGTGCGTTCGAGAGTTTGCATAATTGCCTGGCGCTCGATCTCTTCCATCGGTAACAACGGAGGAATCACAAACGTAGAGCTCGAAGCGCTGTCTTGAAATTCTTCCGGCAAACAGTTCGGTAGCAATTCAGTGCCGGAACAGAACAGCACCGCGCGCTCAATCACGCTTTCGAGCTGGCGGATGTTGCCCGGCCAATCATAACTTACCAAACGCGCAATCGTTTCCGGTGAGATTTCGCGAATCTGTTTCCCATACTGTTCGTTAAAGCGAATCAGAAAACGACCCGCGATCACCGGCACGTCATCAAGACGCTCACGCAAAGGTGGGACCTTAATTTTGATCGTGCTGATACGGAAGTAGAGATCTTTGCGCAGGAGACCTTCGTCGAGCAGCGCCAGAGTGTTGCGGTTGGTGGCTGAGACGAGCCGGAAGTTGACGTCGATCTCCTTCTCATCCCCGATCCGGCGTAGCCGCCGCTCCTGTAAAACTCGGAGCAACTTCGTTTGCAGATGCGTGGGCATTTCCGCGATCTCGTCGAGGAGCAACGTGCCATTGTTCGCTGCTTCGATCAGTCCACGCTTGTCGCGATCGGCGCCGGTGAATGCACCTTTTTTGTATCCGAACAACTCCGATTCGATGAGCTCATTCGGGAGCGCGGCGCAGTTGATCCGGATGAACGATGCGGCAGCACGCTGGCTCTGCGCATGAAAAGCCGTGGCGATCAGTTCCTTGCCAGTACCGCTTTCACCTTCAATCAAAACTGAAGCATCGGAAGGCGCCGCAGTCCGGATCGTCTCAAAGATCTGGTGCATTCGTGGATCGCGGCCAATCATGCCGAACGTTTCACTGTCGCCCGCGATCGTGCGTTTCAGCGATTCGTTCTCGTGTTTCAATTCGATCAACTGTAAGGCGCGGTCCACGAGCGTGAACAGCCGATCGGCCGTGTAAGGCTTCTCGAGGTAGTAGTAAGCACCGGCCTTGATGGCTTCGATGGTGATATCGATCGAGCCGTATCCGGTCATGAGGATCACTTCAACGTCCGGCGTGCTTTTCTTGATGTGTTTGATCAGATCGATTCCCGTCGCGTCCGAAAGCCGCAGATCAGTGATGACCAGATCCACGCGGGTCTGGTTCAAAATCGCCGTAGAGGAAGCGAAACTGTTGGCAGTTAGCACCTCAAATCCGCCTTCGCTGAGGATTAGCTCCATTGATCCGGTAACGCTTGGCTCATCGTCAACGACCAGGATTTTTCTGGGGGCTCGAGCGATCATTGCTGATTCCTCTCGTTGGCTGGCAATTCGATTCTTACGTCAGTTCCTTTTCCCGGCTGGCTTTCGACCACGATGTGTCCACCGTGTTGTTGGATAATCTTTTGGGCGTAAGGCATTCCCAGACCGAGGCCGCGACTCTTTGTTGTATTGAACGGCTCGAAGATCTGCTTGATCTGATCGGGAGTCATTCCGGAGCCCGTATCGCTAATAAGCATCAACAGTTTGCCGTCGTTGTTGCTGGTGGAAATAGTCAGGTGTCCACCGGCGGGCATGGCCTGGACCGCGTTGAGTACAAGGTTGAGTGTGGTGGCGCGAATCGACGGCTCGTCCAGCATTCCAGTAACAGGTGAACTGGCGAGATCGAGTTTGGTCTCGATCGAATGAGCGGCGATCTCGGTGCTCAAAAGTTGAGTCGCGTCTCGCGCAACTTCATTGAGGTCTACTCTTCTCGGCGCCAGTGTGACGGGCCGTGCATAATTCAGAATCTGTTCGGTGGTGGCGGTCAGGTTGTTGATGGTATCAATGATCTTATCGATCAGTTGGGCATCGCCGTTCGGTAACTTGCCATTCATCTTGCCTTTCAGGTGTTCTGAGTAAAGTAATAGACCTGCCAGCGGGTTTCTCACTTCATGAGCCACCTGGGCCGCGACCCGACCCAGCGTCGCAACCTTTTCATTTTGTGCAAGTTGCTGATTCACCTCGACTAATCGTCTTTGTTTATGGTTCACAATCGCCAGCAGGATACTGACAACGACAATGTCGACCGTCATCGAGATAAAAAAGTGCTCGCTTCTTTGTTCGAGTTTATCGCGGTTTTCAGCGTTGGCAGGTCCGGGATAGTTTCGCTCGATCCACCGGTAATAAGGAGGCTTCAGCACCTGTTCCCAGGTCAGGATCACGGTCGTTGTCAATACTACCGTCAGGACAGTAAAAAGGAGCACCAGACGTATACTGAACCCCTTTTTAAAGGTGACCATTTCACCGCGAGGTTCGTTGAGAAACATTTTTGAAAGCACACTCATAGGCAGCTTCCCGGTTAAAAGACTGTTTCGAACAGCCTTGTGGGTGACGGGATTCTTATTGATTTGGGGTTGGACGAGGCTCGCTAACTACAACACCCAAAACTTACTTTGAAGCCTGCAAGAGTTGTTGCGACGGCGCTCGACAGTGTCTCATATTGAACCAAACTTCGCACGCTCTAAAAGAGGATTTTTGCCGCGATCTTCGCAGATGAACGCGGACCGGCGTTTATTCGCGCCGATCCGCGTTCAAGTCTTTCCTCGCAGATAGTTATTGCAGAAGAATTTTCTCTCTGCAACTACATCACTCGTATCTCAACGCCACCAATGGATCGACGCGCGTGGCTCGTCGCGCAGGGATCAAGCAGGCAAGCAACGCAACGAGCGATAGACTGATCGGAACTAAAACAAAGGTCGTGACGTCGGTCGCCGTGACACCAAACAACAAACTCGTCATCAATCGCGTCAGCGCGTACGCCGCTACCAACCCGAGCACTACACCTACAACTGTCAATCGCATGAATTGCACCAAGACGAGTCGAAGAACGTCGGTCGCGCGCGCGCCCAGCGCCATTCTGATCCCAATCTCCTGAGTCCGCTGAGCCACGGAATACGAAATCACACCGTAAATTCCCGAGACTGCCAATACGAGCGCAAGCACCGCAAACATAATCAGGATCGTCAACGCAAAGCGACGAGTACCAACGGTGCTGCCAATCAATTCATCAATCGTTTGAATCTGATAAACCGGCTGATCCTTATCCACTTCGCGAATGGCCGCCTGAATCGCAGGCACAGTACTCTTCGGATCGACACTCGTGCGTACTGCGACATTCATACGCCGATAGCGCCACGCCAATTGTCCGAGAGCAAAATAGATCTCCGGTCTGGTCTCGCGGTCGAGTGTTAACTGAGCAGAGTCTTTGACAACACCCTTAACGGAAAACCAGTTGCCCTTCGCATCGGCCATGCCGATCTTGAGTCTCTTGCCAACCGGATCCTGCTTGGGCCAGAAACGCTTAACCATCGATTGATTCACAATCACGACCGGCGTCGACTGTGGACCGTCGTCAACCGAGAAGAATTGTCCGGCGACCAAAGGGATCTGCAGCGTGTTGAAATAGTCGGAGCTGACGGTGCGCGTGTCGATGCTTTGCGTCTGCATTCCAGCATTCCCGACATTCTCGACTGTGATCGGAAACTCTTCGGTGGATGAAAAAGGCGGGTGTGACATAACTCCCACCGACTCAACTCCCGGCAACGTCTTAATTCGATCAATCACCTGTTGAAAAAAGACACCGTTCTGTGAACCGTCTTTCGACTTCGCCGGCGATCGATTGAGCCGCATCGACAGTACGTTTGACGTGCTCATACCCGGATCGATGTTCGTCAGCTTGGCGAAACTCTGGATCATCAAACCCGCCATAACCAGCAGCACCAGCGAGAGCGCTACTTCCGCAACTACCAGCACATTTTGCGCGCGGCGAGCGCCAACACTGCTAGTCGATCGTTTACTCGCTGCTTGCAACGCTTCGCGCGTGTGTGTTCTCGAGCCCTGAATCGCAGGCCATAGACCAAAGATGAATGCGGTTACAAGCGAGACCGCTAACGTGAAGACGAGCACCTGCACATTCATCGTTATCTCGACACCGGTGGGAAGTATGCCGCTGGGCATCAACTTGAAAAGAAGCTTTGTTCCCCACGAAGCGATCAGCAAACCGAGACCGCCGCCGAGTAGACCTAAAACAGCGCTTTCGATGAGCATCTGGCGGATAATGCGCGCGCGGCTCGCTCCCATCGCGTTGCGGATCGCGATCTCGTGTGAGCGACTCATCGATCGTGCGAGTAGTAAATTAGCTATATTTGCACACGCAATCAGCAGCACGAGACCGACAGCGCCCAGCAAGATATAAAGAGCGCGGCGGACTGGGCCAAAGTAATACTGGGCCAGCGACTGCAAATAGATTCCTCGACCCGCGTATTCCTGGTTTGTGCCCCCGTAGTCCTGTTCGTTTTGTCGCGCGAGGTTAGCGAGTGCCGCGCTCACTTGCTGCTCGGTCTTCGCGGCGCTAGTACGAGCGATGATCAGGTAAGCGCGACCGTCTCGCGCATTCTTAGCGAGATCAAACGGGAACGGAAACCACGCTTGTGATTCTTCAAATCTGAATTGCGGCGGCATCACGCCGACGATCGTGAAAGGCTCGTCGTCGAGGAACACCTTCTGGCCCAACACCGCGCTGTCGCCACCGAAACGTTTCTGCCAGAGACTATGACTGATCACGAGGACGCGCTGACCGTCTGGACCCTGCTCGTTGGGCGCGATGGTGCGGCCCAGCAATGGCTCGACGCCGAGAATGTTGAAGAACTCAGTCGAGACTTTCGCCGCCGCGACTCGTTCCGGATCGAAACTGCCCGTGAGATTGCGACTGACAGGCTCAACCGCAGCGACGCGTTCGAAGATGCCGCTATTTGAGAAGTCGGTAAACTCCGGACCTGAAGATCGAATCTGTTCCTGCACACCCAGCTTCGGCATACTCTGGCGCACGAAGAAGAGTCGTGCAGGATCTTTGTAGGGGAACGGATTCAGAACCACGATATTGACGATGCTGAAGAGCGCAGTGCTCGCGCCGATGGCAAGCGCAAGAGTCAGCACAGCGACGATCGTAAAGGAGGGCCGCTTGCGCAGTATACGGAAGCAGTAGATGAGATCGTGCATACAGGGAGACTCCTTCGGGTGGTCTCGGGCACGGCTGCTACTTCAAAGACTATGCCAAGCGTATGAATGAAAGATCTGGGTAGGAAATAGGACCAAAGCTTGTATTTTGATTTCACTTACGGGACTAATGATCCCACTTTCGAACACGTTTTCACGCAAAGACGCAAAGGTCGCGATAACGCAAAGGCGGGCTAAGTTCCTCGTTGAGACGTGTAAGCTTCGTTGAGAATTTAGCACGCCTTTGCGTCTTTGCGTCTTCCTTTGCGGCTTTGCGTGAAACAGTTTTACCGTAATCGCAGTCTTACTCGAATGGTCTTCGTTCCACGTCTCACACTCAACACGCGCTCGCCTGGTTGCGTGAACAATTTTCGCACCTCTCTTAACGTAAGCCTCGCCGTTGATTGCCCATCGACTGCGACAATCGTGTCTTCTTCTTGCACTCCAACCGCCGCTGCCGGACTATCTGCCGCCACACTATTCACTACGTAGGTTCTGAAGCGCGGCGGTTCTGCGACAATGTCGAGCCCACTCAAGTCTTTCCGATTCGAGACACCTTGATTTGGTTCCAGGATAATTTGCGAACGTGAGTAGTCGAGAATCGTTTTGAACTGCCTGAGAAAGCCGCCGCCGAGCTCACCATCATACTCAGCACTGCCTTCGCTTCCTTCGGTCCCCTGGGCAAATACAACCAAAGGGTTCTTGACAACTAAACTTCCGAGCCCGACCGAAGGCACGTGCGCCTTAATCGCCTCTGCTGAACCACCTGCACCGCCCAGTTTACTTTGATCGTGCGTAGTGAGCGTCTCGAGCATTTTGTGCTTGTTAACAAATGGAGTGTTCAGATTCAGGATTCCCGTTGCACCGCTGTCGACTTCAAATTTACCTTCGATCTGTTCGCGTCCACTCAACCCGATTCGGACGCGCACGAAAGGTGTCTTCTCAATGAGCTGAATCGGAATAGCCTCACCCGCTCCGGCATATTTATAACTGCCCGTCTCGAATAAACTCATCAAACCGGCCGCGTAATCAATTTCGACCACGAAGTTGTTGATGAAGTCATGACCGATGATGCCGTCGATCTTGTAACCGAATAGGGGCGCGAAGGCATCGAGATCGATTGTGGCGAGTGTTTGCTTGAATACAGTCACACCCGCCAGCGATAAAGAGACTGGTCCAACCAACCCGCTTTGAACCGAGCCACCCGTCGCGTCGAGATTTAGTTTGCCTTTCGCACGCAACCCCAAGGCCCTTGCAGATTGCGGATCGATGACAGAAACACTCGCGCCCGTGTCGAAGATGAAGTGAAGTGGTCTGGAGCTATTTACACTGACGTTCAAAACAATCAGATCGTCCGCCAGCTCGAACGGAACGCTGACTGGGTTGTGACCTGCAGTGAAACGATAGTTCTGCGCAGCCGTGTTGGCGAAAGAGATTAGTAGGCAGGCTGTAAGTAAGGTAAATCGATGGATGTGATCCAACATCAGCAATCATCCTCCCGTTGCACAAGTATATAGACGTCTGGATTCAAGCTGGTGTTAGCGCAATGCAAGGCCGGTCTAATCAGCCACCTTGACGGCGCTCTTCTGCTTCGTCAACTCCATCCGGAAAGCCTGCTCTCTGTCGTCGACAAAATTCTTGTACCCGGTGGGATCGAAGAAGGCCAGCTCGCCTATTTTAAACCGCGGGTATTTGGCTTCCAGATCAAAATAGCTACCGTGCGCGCCGAGGAAATAGTCAACCGGCAGTGACTTCAACACGCGGAATGTCTTTTCGAAGTCTTCTGTGATATGCGGATAGAGCGTATTGCCGACGAGCTTGTATCCGGGATTCACGTTTGGACTGCCAACGATCACAACGTCGCGCATCTTCAAGATGTCAGCCACTCTCATGGTCCAGGTCGTGCAACCCTTTGTGTGACCCGGCGTCAGACGCGCGGTGAGTGTTGCATCTCCGAGTTTTACGTGATCGCCGTCATGCAATACGCGATCGACTTTGGTCGCCGGGTAAAGTTGAGTCGGGTCGTTGCCATACTGAAAATCGTTTTTGCCACCGGATTCAATTACATCGACGTCGCCTTCCATCACCATGTATTTCGCGCCCGTGAGTTGTTTAATCGCGGCGCTCCCGGCGCAGTGATCGTAGTGCGCGTGACTGATGAGAAGGATCTTGATGTCGCTGAACTTGAATCCCAATGACTCCACACTCTTCCGGATCATTGGCACGTTAGCTTCGAGATCGCTATTGATGAGAATGTGTCCTTCGGAGGTTGTGATCAGATAGCTCGCGAGTCCCCTGCTCCCCACGTAGTAAAGATTTCCGGCAATGCGGAATGCGGGAAAGGGCTCGGTCCAATCGTTCTGCACGTAAGCCGGCGGCGCGTTGCTGGCTACAACGATGAGCGTGATGATCATCGAGAGTGTGATACTGACTATGATGGTGGTGCGTCTTTTCATGATCGTTTTCTGACTTGAATATTTTCCGCAGATCGACGAGATTTTACAGTCAGATCGGCTATCTGCATACCAAATGTTAACGAAATCTAAGTCCCTCCCCTCGCTATCGAAATCGATCGTCACGGGCGCGATCGGATTCGGCCTCGCCAGTCTGTGCGTGTTCGCCACTGTCGCCTTCGCCGAGAGATGGATGTACCAGAATCTCGGATTGTCTGGATCATACATCGCCTGGATCGTGCTGTTCATACTGCTCAGCGGCGCGGTGTTTGGATCGCTCGTCGTGGTCGATCGCTGGCGACTGCCAAAGTTCTATCTACTCTGGGCCGTCGCCTTCTTCGCGTATGCCGTGATTTGGATGATCGCATATTTCACTATCGGGCAGACGAAAGGTGAAGCGATCGGATCGCTTGTAGGATCCATTTTTATGGCGTTGGTCCTTACGACGGGATTTAGATCACTAAGCTCAACCGTAAAACTTTCAGCGCTGCTCTTCGTATCAAACTTTCTCGGCTACTTCCTGGGTGTTGCGCTATTCAATTCTTTGAGCGAACCCAAGGGAATGTTGTTGTTTGGAGTTGTCTACGGATTGTTGTTCGGCGCCGGCATCGGGGCCGCACTTCAAATCGTACAACGAACCAAAACTTCGTAGCCACACAGAAGCACAAAATCAAATCAAGTCTCGAGAGGACACCATGAGCATACGTGCGCTTTCACTTTTTCCACTGCTCATCATCTGCGCGTTCGCGTTAACTGTAGTGCAGGCGCAAACGGTTTCTTTAGACTCGCCCGAGCAGTTGAAGCCGGTGAATGTAAAGGCTGAGACTGTTATCTTCAAAGGTCGAAAGGCTTTGCGGGTTCGTGATACGGCGCCGCCGGAGTTAGGTGATGAAGGTCGATTGGTAATTCTGCCAAAGTCTGATTTCCAGGACGGTGTTATTGAAGTTGATCTGGCCGGTGAGCCCGCGCCGGGTGCGGGTGAAGGCGCACGCGGGTTTGTTGGGATCGCGTTCCGCGTGGTGCCAGATCAGTCTCGTTTCGAATGCATTTACCTGCGACCGACGAATGGACGCGCTGAGGATCAGATGCGTCGCAACCATTCGGTTCAATACATTTCGATGCCGGGCTTCCCGTGGCACCTTCTGCGAAAAGAATTTCCCGAAAAGTACGAGACCTATGTGGACCTGATCGCGTCAGAGTGGACCAGGGTGAAGATTGAAGTGCGCGGTGAAAAGGCGCGGCTGTATGTGAATGGTGTCGAGCAGCCTACGCTCATGGTCAACGATCTCAAGCAAGGACAGAGTAAAGGATCCGTTGCCTTGTGGATTGGGCCGGGGACGCTCGCACACTTCGCTAACCTGCGCATCTCGCAATGAGCTCGGGAGAGTTTTTAACTCGGAGTACGATCTGGATCTCGATTGTGGCTTACACGATCGGGTGTGTCGTGTTTGCGATATCGCGAAGGGATCGATGGGTTCGGTTGGCATGGACCACAGGCTGCGCGGCGCTCGTCCTGCACTTCATCTGCGCGTTCGATTTTTATCACGGGTGGAGTCAGGAATCGGCCTATCTCGAAACTGCTCGCCAAACGAATGCCGTGGTTGGGATCAACTGGGGCGGCGGACTCTTCATCAACTACGCGGTTGCGAGTTTGTGGATCGCAGACGTCTCGTGGTGGTGGTTTGCGGGAGTGAGCGCGTATCGTCGCCGGCCCTGGCTGCTGACGTTGCTCTGGCACAGCTTTCTGATCTTCATCATCTTCAATGCGACGGTTGTATTTAAAGACGGATTTACGCGATGGATCGGGCTGCTCGTCTCTTTGACCTTGTGCCTGAGTTGGGCCTTAATTAGTCGCCAACGCTCAACCGTACCGACTCCGTTTTTGTAATTTTTGTGGCTACTGAAATACGCCAACAACCGCTTGCGCTCCCGTTTTATTACGGCTGGGTGCACGTTTTTATCGCGGCGCTCGCGATGATCGGCACGCTGCCGGGCCGCACACAGGGCCTCGGACTCATCACCGAGCCACTCCTCCGCGATCTGCAAATCGATCGCGTCCACTTCGCGCGCATGAATCTTTGGGCCACGTTGAAGGGCTCTGCCCAAGCCCTAACCGTAATCGCCTCCGCCCTCGGCCCGCTGGTCCTCGTCGAAACCCTCAGCCGCACCGGCTCCTACGCGTTAACCTTTTATCTATTGACCGTCGCCGTGCTCGTGCTAGCGCTGTTGGCGTAGTTAGTTAAACTCCCGAAGAAGTTACGACCATCCGAATAGGTTGTTACAGCAGATCCTTCCACGTCGCAGGATCACGGCGTAAGTCCATTACTGCAACAACGAGAATTTCATCAGTACGGATCTGGTAGATTAGACCAAACGGAAAGCGATGAGTTCGACAACGTCTTGTTCGTGGTGATAATGGGTGCCAAGCAGTGGGATGCTGGAGAATTCTGTTGATGGTGGCTTCGACTTCGTCCAGGAAGGCTGCGCCTAATCCATTCTCACATTGCTCGTAATAAAATATCGCCTCGCTCAACTCTGAACGCGCGGCGGACGTAAATCTGTACGGCGTCATTTCCTCAGAGACGATCGAAGCTCTCGGAGGGCTGAAGGTCCATCTAGCGTCTGCAATTCGCCTCTGTCAACCGCGTCGATCCTTTCCTCTGATTCAGCAGCCCATCTTGCCTCAATCTCTTTGACGCGCGCTTCATCGAGGCTTTCCCAGAGAATGTCAATCAGCATCGCGCGCTCAGCGGAACTTAGGTGAACAATTTCCTTTTGAATAGATGTAAGGCTCATGCGTGAATAATCGACTGACCGGTTACATCTGTCAAGACTGGATACTGCGGCTGGCTTTGATTAGTTGAGACATGATCTTTAACATCACCGCACAGGAGTCGCGGGATGAAGTTAAAGATAGTACAAGCCGGGGATCCGGTATTGAGGGAGCGGAGTCGGGAATTGACGAAGGATGAGATCAAGAGTCCGGAGGTGCAGCAGCTCATCGAGCTCATGCGAGACACGATGCATGAGGCGCCGGGAGTGGGATTGGCAGCGCCGCAGGTTGGGGTATCCATTCAACTCGCAGTAATCGAGGATCAGCCGGAGTATTTAGCCCATCACTCCGCAGACGAGCTTGCAGAACTTCAACGATCGGCAGTTCCCTTTCACGTGATCATCAATCCAAAGCTCACGTTACTTGGTAACGAGTCTGCACAATTCTTTGAAGGCTGTCTCAGCGTCGAAGGCTACCAGGCGATTGTCGATCGCTCGCTAAATGTCCGCGTTGAGTGTTTGAATCAGCGCGGCGAAGAGATAACCATCGACGCGCACGGCTGGTACGCGCGTATTCTCCAGCACGAGATAGACCATCTGAACGGAACCCTCTACATCGATCGGATGAAAACACGCACTTCACGACTTCAGAAAACCTGCTTCGATTCGGTAAAGATGTGTAAGCTTGGAACACGGATGCGAACTGTAAATGCCGCAAGATATGTGACTCCGCTGCGTGAAGGTGGATCGCTGCCTGCCATTATCGAGGCCGATGATGACGGGATGTACGTGCTCAAATTCCGCGGCGCCGGCCAGGGGACCAAGGCGCTCATCGCGGAGCTGATTGCGGGTGAGCTCGCGCGCGCGGCGGGCTTGCTGGTCCCGGAGCTCGTCTTTGTGTCGCTCGATCCTGAGATCGCGAAGACGGAACCTGACCCGGAGATACAAGACCTTATCCGAGCCAGCGGCGGGCTGAATCTCGGACTCGATTACCTTCCCGGCTCCGTGATGTTCGACCCGGTGGCAGACCAGCCGGACGCTGATCTTGCCTCACGTATCGTGTGGCTCGACGCATACGTCACGAATGTCGATCGCACGCCGCGTAATGCGAACATGTTGATGTGGCATCGCCGGCTCTGGCTGATCGATCACGGCGCTGCGCTCTACTTCCATCACGCGTGGACAGACATGGACCAGCGCAGCAGAGATCCTTTCCGTTTGATCAAGGAACACATCCTGCTTCCCTTCGCGACCGCACTCGAAGCAGCCGATGCGACAATGACAGCAGCGATTAGTGAAGAAGTGATACGCGAAGTGGTCGACCTCGTGCCGGACGATTGGATGATTGAACACACGCCGTTTAGTACGATTGCTGAAAACCGTGGGGCTTACATCGATTATTTGACGAGGCGACTCGAAGAGCCGCGCCACTTTGTTGAGGAGGCGATTCGTGCCCGATAAGTTCAGGTATGACTATGCCGTGATTCGCGTCGTACCGAAAGTAGACCGCGAGGAGTTCATCAACGCTGGCGTCATCGTCTCGTGTCCTGAGCTGTCGTTTTTGGAAGCGCGAATCAAGCTGGATGAGTCGCGACTACTCGCTCTCGACCCGAATGTTGATCTGGATTTGGTGCGAAAGCATTTGGCCAGCATTCCGACGATCTGTCGCGGCGAAGGCGCGGGCTCGAAATGGTGCGAAAGCATTTGGCCAGCATTCCGACGATCTGTCGCGGCGAAGGCGCGGGCTCGATCGGCCAGCTCCCGCAGCGCCAACGTTTTCACTGGCTCGTCGCGCCTCGCAGCACAGTGATCCAAACCTCTCCCGTTCACACCGGCCGTTGCGGCGACCCTGCCGCCGCTCTCGAACATCTCGTCGCAACGATGGTGGACGCCGCCGTACCAAGCGCATACAGTTGAGAGTCGTTTTTCAAACGTAAACTTGTACGGACAGCGCGCAACACGCACTTTCGTAAACGGCCCTCTACTTGCTACGTCGATCTCGATATTCAAACGAACAAGGGAGGGATTATGGACGCCTTTAACCTACTCAAAGCCGATCACAGGAAAGTTGAGGAGCTCTTTAGTCAATTGGAGAGCGCGAGCGGCCAGGCGAAGATGCGGGTGTTTGAACAGATCAAGATGGAGCTTGAGCTGCACACGCACATCGAAGAAACGATCTTCTATCCCGCGTTGGAAAAGCCGAAGCAGACACACGATCTGACCCTCGAGGCTTACGAAGAGCATGACGTAGTCAAGAAGCTGCTGCAACAAATGAGCAAAGCCAAAAGCGCCACCGAAGAATGGGAGGCGCAGGCCAAGGTGTTGCAGGAGAACGTCGAGCACCACGTCGAAGAAGAGGAGAACGAGCTCTTCACAAAGGCCGAGGCTGCGTTGAGTGAGGAACAGATCGAAGCTCTCGGAGAGCAGATGGAAGCCGAGAAAGAGCGCAAGCAACGCAGCGCCAGCAAGTCGTCGAGCAAAAAGAAATCGGGAAGCGCGAATAAGTCAGCTTCCAAATCGAAATCTGCATCGACTGCGCCTAAGCGGGCACGCGCGAGCAAGAAGTCAGGGTCAAAGAGCAGCTCGAAGTCGTCAGGGTCGAAGCGAAGTAAGAAATCGGCGAAGAAGAGTCGACGATAAGACGTGAATTCATCGATTGAGAAACACGGCCCGGCGAATGGTCGTGAGCTATATGACTGCATAGTCATCGGCGCCGGGCCCGCTGGCTTGTCCGCATCACTGTTCCTCGCGCGTTACCTGCGCCGCACGCTCACGTTTCATCATAACAGCCCGCGAAATGAATACTCGCACGGCGTCCACGGCTTTCTGGGCCATGACGGGATCCGGCCCCTCGAGCTACTGGCTCGCGGTCGCGATGAAGTTACGAGCTACGGCGGGTTGATCATTGAGGCGTGTGTCACTGCTGTGGAAGTAGTTTCGCCTGAGCACTTTCGCGTATTTATCGGTGCTGACGAGAGAGTTTTTGAGGCGCGGCGATTGTTACTCGCTACTGGTCTGCGGGATCTGACGCCAACCTGTCCGGGCTTCCGCGAGTTTTATGGTTCGAGCGTGTTTCACTGCCCTGATTGCGACGGTTATGAAGTGCGGGATAAACGCGTGGCCGTTCTCGCACATGGCGACAATGCGGTTGGTTTCACTAAAAACATTCTGACCTGGACCAGGCACGCAACCCTGCTGACCGATCAACATGAAACCTCGAATCTAGACATGCTTGACGTCGCGGTAAGATCAGAACGTGTAACCGCGCTTGAGGGTGACACATCAGCAAGACAGTTACGGCAAGTCTTGTTTGCGGAAGGCGAGCCGCTTGAGTGCGACGCGTTGTTCTTCAACCTCGGCACCGAGCCAGCCACCGACTTTCATGAAAAACTCGGATGCCGTTTAGATCCGGAATGCGGTCTGTTGTGGGTGGATGAAACGCAGCAAACGAGCATTAAAGGAATCTATGCGGCGGGCGACATCACGCCGCAGTCTCAACTCGCAGTCGTCGCGGCCGCGGAAGGCGCGATGGCCGCCATCCACATTCACCGATCTTTAATAGCCGGATGAAATTCAAATAGTCTTAGCTGCTCGCCGTCTGGCGATAGTTGCACAACCTTCTCAAACCTGAATCCCAACCGCTGCAGAAGATTGATTGACGCCTCGTTGTCGAGCGATGTGATCGCGAGAATGCGTTGAGGATTTCGCGCTTCTTTGAGCACCGCCTCGGCGGCTTCAAAAGCAAATCCTTTACGGCAGAAGTCTGGCAGAAGTGCGAAACCGATGTCTGGATCGGGTAGCTCGTCGCGCTTGAGTAGTCCGCACATGCCGATGGGCGTCTGCGACTCACGCAACTCAACACAATTCAGCCCAAACCCATGTCGCTCATAACTCGCAACTGGACCATTCAGAATATACTGACGAGCATCGTCGAGGTTGCGGACTTTCTTGTCTCCGATGTACCGAAGAAATGCCGGATCGTTGAGCAGCGTCAGGATAAACTCCGCATCGTCAACGGTTAATTTGCGCAATGATAATCGTTCGGTCTCGAGAACTGTCATAGAATGCTGAGTATGACAAAAAACGCGCTTGGATGTCTCGTGCTAATCCTGCTCGCCAGCGTGGTAGCCCACGGATCTGCGGATGTGCTGGACTACTCGGTGACACTCGAACCCGATATCGCCGCGAAATCCGTGAAGGGATCGGTGCTGATCCGTGTTTCAACGAGGTCGACGACGGTGGAGCTCGATTGCGGTGAGCTCACAATCGACGCGGTACGTGAAGCCGCCAAGCCGTTGCAATTCTCGGTAGCGAATCGACGATTGAACGTGTCGTTACCAACAGGAAAGCGTTTGCGAGAGATCATGATCGCCTTTCACGGCACGCCAAAACGCGGTATTCGATTCTTTCCTGATCGACAGCAGGTCTACACGATCTTCTCCACGAGTCAGTGGATGGTCTGTGTAGACGATCCGGCGGATAAAGCAACACTGACATTCAAACTGATCCTGCCGGCAAACTTAACCCCAATCGCGAACGGCAACTTCATCTCACAGCGCGAGCTGCCAAACAACAAACGCGTCTCCGAGTGGCGACAAAGCACTGCTATTCCAACATACACCTTCGGTTTTGCGGCTGGTCCATTTCACGTCGTGAAGGAGAAACATAGAAACGTAGAGCTTCAATATCTCGCCACCGATAACACCGCGATCGAAGTGCGACGCATCTTTCGCGACACGCCCGACATGCTCGACTTCTTCGAAGATCGCGCTGGGGTGAAGTACGCCGATCGAACGTACACGCAGGTGCTTGCAGCCGGCGGTGTCGAACAGGAGATGAGCAGCTTCACGGCGTTGAAAGAGTCGTACGGCAAGCAGCTACTGGAAAACGAGCAGGACCTCTGGCTTGGCGCGCACGAGTTTGCGCATCAGTGGTGGGGAAACATGGTGACCTGCCGCGACTGGAATCACTTCTGGCTCAACGAAGGAATCGCGACGTTCATCGCCGCTGCGTATCTCGAACATCGCTTCGGACGAGAAGCTTACATGCGCGAGATCGAGACCTACAAAACGAACTACGAGAAAGTGCGAGCGGCAGGTAAAGACAAGTCGCTCGTGTTTCCCGATTGGAAAAGTCCGACGCGCGAGGATCGCACGCTCGTCTACGACAAGGGCGCTTACGTCATGCACCTGTTGCGCGAAGAGATGGGCGAGCGCGCGTTCTGGAACGGCCTACGACTCTTCACTCGCAGGTACTTCGGCAAGTCAGTAGTAACGAGCGACTTCGTCAGCGCGATGGAAGAAGCCAACGGGAAGAGTTTGAAAGATTTCTCCGTGAAGTGGATTTATCTCAAGAATTAAAGCGGCCCGATCACATCCTCGGCTAAGCTCGCGAAGCGAGCGACAGCATAAAGCCTGGGGCGCAAAGCCCCAGGATAGAACCCAAAAAACGTGCGAGCCCGCGAAGCAGGCGACAGCCTGATTCTTATCGCGCTGTCGCCCGCTTCGCGGGCTCAAATATTATTTTACTTTCGTGAGCCTGGGGCTTACGCCCCAGGCTTTATGCTGTCGCTCGCTTCGCGAACTTTATTTGCGGCTGGCTTCGCGAGCTTTTGTCAAGTTACTTCGCAAAATAAACTGTTACTTCGCAAAATAACACTCAATGAAGCTTCCGTCCTTGAGTCGAAAAGCAAAGTAGGGTGCGATGACGTCCCAGTGGCACATGCCTGTGAAGACATGCTCACCTTCGAACTTAATAAACATGCTGACGCTATGGTTGAGTTGAGAGTACGCCGCAGACACAACCAAAGGCGACCGGCCCGCACGTTGGAGAGCGTGCTCATGGATTGAAAAAGAATCCGGCCCCGCTGGCGAGAATTCGATTTCACCAAGGATTACGCTCTCCTGAACCTGGTCGTCGATCGTCTGCTGAAAAGTAACTTTCATGCATTTCTCAAGGCAACATCAGATTCGGCCCCGTCATAAGCACGGTCACTGGAACAGGGTAACCTGACACCGACGGCTTCACCCACTGGTGCGGGTATTCAGGATAAAACAGGTAAATAAAATCCTCACCGTCAAGCAAAACAAACTGGCTTACGTCTCTGGCCGGCGTGCCATAAAACAACTGCGCCAGGCTACGCTGAGTAAATTCGGGATTCCACGGTGGGATCTCTGAGGCATATGCGCCTGCCGGGAAGATGTACCCGTCAATCACCTTTGTTGGTGTCGCGAACATGAACCCACTTCCCGCAATGCCCCGTGCACCTGCCAGATCTGTGTAGTGGAAAAGAGGGAACGTAAACTTCGTAGCTTCCTGAACTCTCTCTCGGGTCGCTACGCGTTCCTTCTCGAGTCGATTTCGAGCGACGACGTTGGACTGAATAGCAACCCCAACGCGAACAGCCGTGTAGTCGAGCACGCCAGCAATGAGCAGTTTTACGCCGTATTCCGCGATGAAGGAGACGAAGCGTTGGTAGGCGATGCCAATAATAGAACCCTGCAGGCCCATAGCCCCCTGCAACTCCGCGGTTGTCGCGTCGTGGCCCGATGGGTCTAACCTGTTTACCGGATCGACATTCGCATAAAGATACTTGTGCAGTGTGAGCGGGTCTCGAATCACGCCTTCGAACGTATCCATCGTTTGAAAACGTCCGCTCTGCGGATTCATGTATCTCGCCCTGAGATAGTAGAAACCAAGGTTTGCGTCGTAGCGCTCACCAACGTATAGAAAATCGTTCGGCGTCGTCCCGGTACTCGCAATCAAGTTGCCGAACGCGTCAAAGGTGTAAGTGTCGGTGACGTTGCCGGTGGTATCGGTCAAATAACGAACCGAGCCCTGCCCATCGTAACCATAGAAGCTAACCTGGCCGTTGACGATCTGCTTCTGGCTGATGAGGTCATGGCCGAACGTGTATTGTCGCGTAACGTTACCGCCGACAATCTCCTCGACTACTTGCGCGTGCCCGGTGTGATTATTCGCATCAACAAGATAATCAGTGGTGATGCCGCCTGCGGTTTTTGACACGAGATGGCCGTCGCCGTCGTAGTGGAACTGCGCGCCGTTACTTGAGACTAAACGATTCTCGAAGTCGTAGGCATAGGTTGGACCGCCTGCTGATGTGAGCGTGTTGCCGTTGGGATCGTAGCTCTCATTTTGAGAACGATCGTTGGCGTTATAAGTGGTGGATGATGATGCAACTCCGGCTACTGTCGAATTGCGGGTGAGTCGATTGCCCACGGAGTCATAAGTGTAGCGGACCTGCCCGTTCAACTGAGCATCGCCGCTGATCGTCTCTTTGGTGAGACGGAACAACACATCGTACGTGTAGGTAACACTACGACCACCGAGCTCGTTTACAGAAGTGCGATTGCCTGCCGGACCAAGTACGTAGTCGTAGCTGGCGACCGTCGCTGAATTAGCTACCGTACTCACTTTCTTCATTCGGTGGAGTGAATCGTACGTGTAAGTTGTGAGCACGCCGTTCGGATAGGTTGTTTTCTCCAGATTTCCATTTACGTCGTAACTGTAAGTCGTCGCGCCCGCAGTTAGACGATTGTCCGTTACGGTTTTGAGACGGTTGAGCACGTCGTATGAGTAATCTACGCTTACGCCATTGCTGTGCGAGGAGCGCAGAGTTTTCAGATTACCTGCAGTGTCATACGTGTAGTTGAGCGTACCTCGCGGCGAGATCAGACTGGTAAGCCGCTGCTGCGAGTCGTATGTGTAGGTTGTGGCGCCCGTCGCATCCGTCATCGACTCACGTTGGCCCGTTGGCGTGTAGGTGTAAGTCACGGTGGATTCGTTAAGACTCGCATCGGGCACTTTGCTGACCAGGCGATTCAACGCATCATAGTTGAACGTCGTCTTGAGGCCTTTGAAATCCACACGGGTGCTCACGTTTCCACCCTGATCGTAAGTAAATGTCTCAGACATCCCGAGCGGCAAGATCCGTTTTGTCCGCCGGCCCATCTGGTCATATTCAAAGGTGGTGGTGTGGTTGTTAGCATCAGTTTGCGTAAGCTGATGCCCGAGCTCGTCATAGGTGTAACGCGTGACGCCGCTCGCAGCATCGGTAACCTTCAGGAGCTTACCGCGCTCGTCATATTCGAACCGCGTGACGTTTCCGGCCTGATCAGTTTTGGAAATGATTTGTCCCGCAGCATCATAGGCCGTGATCCGCGAAGTGCCGTCTGGGAAAATCTCCTTCGTGCGATTGCCCGCGGCATCATACTCGAATCGCGTGATCTGACCTTTAGCATCAGTAACCGAGGTTTGGCGGCCATTAGCATCGAAGGTAAACGCCGTCACGTTGCCGAGCGCGTCCGTGATCTTTGTTCGTTTACGCGCCACACTATATTCATAGCGCGTGATGTTCCCTCGGGCGTCTGTCATCGACGTGACTTGACCAAGCTGACCGTATGTCATTGCGGTGAAGGTTCCGTCTGGATAGGTCGTCTTCTCCAACCGCCCGAGCGAGTCGTAAGCAAAGAGCGTCGCACGAGCAGCGCGGTCTATCGACTTCGTTGCGTGCCCCTCAGCGTCATATGTGGTTTCTTCCGTAGTTGCGTCCGGATAAGTTGTGACCAGGAGTCGACCCATCTCGTCGTAGTCGTACCTCGTGTGATGACCGAGCCGATCGACTGTCTCGCTTTGCTTGCCGATGCTGTTGTATGCCGTTTCGGTGGTCGAGTTGTCAGGGTAGATGACCTTTACCACCCGGTTGAGGTGATCATATTGGTAGGTAGTCGTGAGCGTTTCCACAGTCCCGCTGGCGTTGCGTGTCAACGACTCCGTGAGACGGTTCCCGTTTAAATCATAGGTGAGCGTGGTGACGTTTCCGGATGCGTCGGTCTGTTTGATCAGGTTGCCGGCACCGTCATAGTCATAAAGAGTCTTGTGACCGAGTTGATCGGTAACAGAAGTTTGGTTTCCTTTATCGTCGTAAGTCGAGATGGTCGTCCCACCGAGCACATCTTTCACCGTAGTGAGATTACCTTTCGCGTCATAAGTTTTAACGGTCTGATTTCCGAGCGGATCGGTGACAGTTAAGACTTGATTGCGGCTGTTGTAAGTGAAACGCGTCACGTTGCCGAGCACGTCTGTACTGGTTAGCCGATTGCCGGCCGCGTCATACGTATAACGTGAGGTCTTCCCTTCCGCATTCGTCTCGCTGATAAGGTTGTTACTCGCATCGTAACTGCGCGTCACGACGTCGCCCTTGGCATTCGTCACCTTCACGATGTTGCCAAACGCGTCATATTCGTTGACGGTGACGTTCCCCAACCTGTCGGTCGTGACTTCTTGCCGTGTATCGGCATTGTGTGTGAGCTCCAGAATTTTTCCGAAGGCATCTGTCACGCGTATCAGCCGGCCGGCGTCGTCGTACTCGTTGCGGACAGGCTGTATGCCACGCGGATCTTTAATCACTAAAAGACCGTGCGCGGAGTTGTAGGTGTAAGTAGTCTCGTTGCTCTCGCGGTCACGGAAGCTGACGAGGTCACCGTTTGTGTCGTATGTATAGGACATCGAAGCACCGAGCGGATCGGTGATCTTAGTAATGCGTCCCAGCGTATCGCGTGTGAAAGCAATGCTCTTGCCGCTGGAGTGGATGAGACCGTTGGCGCTGACTGTAACCGTATTGCCATTCGGGTCAACCATGCTTTGGAGACTGGCTTTCTGATCGATGACGTAGACGTAACCTTCAGCGGTGGTGAGTTGGAACCGTGTCGGGTTGTAAACATCGACGGTTTCGGCGCTGAGCAGTTCGACATCGCCCGGCGCTGCGCCGGCGACGAAGACATCGTTAACGTCGAGAGCTACGAGTCTGGCGCCCTGCGTTCCGGGAGTGCTCGGCAACTGGCTATAACCGACCGTGGCAAACTCAAACGGCGCAATCAACTGGCATTGCGAGTTCAACGTTGCCTGGAATTTGAATAGCCTGCCGTCCGGGAATGTGACTGTTACGAGCGGCGCTTTTGTCGGTTGCACGCAGAAAGTGGGTAGGAAGCCCTGCGTGACGGTTTGCTCCCAGTTTTCGCCAAGCACGCCTGACTTCTCAACACGGACATTCTTGATGCCGAGTGTCCAACCCACACCAAAGTCTCCAGTGCGCTTCTCGCGACTGTCGTAAGTACGAACCACTTCAATTGGCAGCCCTGCAACAGGCACGCTTAGATCTGTAAATGAAAGCGTGAAGTTTCCGAGCTTCAATTGACTATCGACAACTGCGCTGACCGTGTTTTCGGAAGTCTGTCCACCCGCATTCGTGGCGCTCAGACGAACGGTGTAGATACCGTTGATGAGTAGAGTCGGGTCGAAAGTTCCGAGTAGACCGTTTGTCACAGCCGTGTTGCCCGAAGCGATCGTGGTCCACACTTGCGGATCGGTGTTGAGACTGTATTCGAGTTTCCACACTGAGCCTGCGCTGACACTGCCGACGAAGCTCGTGCGGTTGGTGATCGTGGAGCCGTCAGCCGGCGAGTTGATGGTTACTACGGCCGGCGGCGCCGCCGCGTTGACTGTTACGGTGACGTCTTTGCTGGTCGTCAATTCGGAATCGTTAGCGGTGAGTCGCAGCACATAGGTGCCGGGTGTGTTGAAGGTCGCGATTGATGCCGCGCGGTTTTGCGGATTGAAACCAACCGGGCCTGGTCCACTCACCACGCTCCACAACACTGAGAACGTTCCACCCGTGGGCAGTCCATCATCTGTCGCTGTGCCGTTGAGCGTCGCTTTGGCAGGCAGTGTGATCGTGAGGTCTGGTCCGGCACTCACAGTTGGCGCGTGATTTGTCGGTTTAACCACGATCGTGACATCTGCAAAGCGTGTTATCTCAGTGTCGAAGGCAGTGAGACGCAACACGTACGTGCCCGGAGTGCCGAACGTCGCGGTCGTCTGTGCCTGGTGTGTGTTACCGAAGACGACCTGACCTGGACCACTCACGACAGACCACGTAATCGAAAGCGTGCTACCCGTGGGTAGACCGTCATCGTTAGCGGTGCCGTTGAGTGTCGCAGTCTGTTCTATCTGGATCGACTGGTTGGCGCCGGCGCTGACTGTCGGTGGTTGATTGCCCGCCGATGGATTGACAGTAACAACGACATCATCGTCAGTAATCAGATCAGAATCGTTGGCTGTGAGTCGCAGGACATAAGTTCCTGTTTGGCTAAAAGTCGCAGTCGTGTTCGCCTGCTGCGGGTTTTCGAACGTGACCGTACCTGGACCAGATACGACTGACCAGTTGATCGAAAGCGTGCTGCCGGCAGGCTGGCCGTCGTCTGTCGCTGTTCCCTGCAAGGTTGCCGCGTCGCGAACAGTGATCGTTCGATCGGGTCCGGCGTTAACCGTGGGTGGATGATTGACTTCAACCGCACATAACCCCGTGGTTCCCGTCTCGTAGACCAACCGGGCTTCTGTAGCGGATAGGGCGCGATTGTAGATCTGAACCTCGTCGACTACGCCTCGCACGCGGCCATTGAACGGCTCACCAGACCCACCAATGACGAGCGGTTTACCATTCAGGTAACCGATGTCGAAGGTGTTCGGTTGTGTACGCTCGAGCACGCCGTTCACATAGAGCTTGATATCGTGCCCGTCGTAGGTGCCGACGAGGTGATAGTACTGCCCGGCCTTGATTACCGTGGTCGAGACGGCGGCGGCCCTGAGGTTAACGGCTGGAGTAGAGCCGACGAGGAAATGAATTCGATCGTCGGGACCGGTGCCACGGAGTTTGAACAACGAGAACGCTTCAAACGGACCGTTACCGCGTTTGAAGAGTATGTATTGCAAGCCAACGTCTGAAGTGACGGAATCGAGGGAGTCGAATTTGACCCAGGCGGAAACGCTGATGTTCGCCGGCTTGAGACGCGTCGAGTCGTTAATCTGAATAGAATCGTCGGTGCCATCGAGACGAAATGCCTGCCCGACTTGTCCGTTGATGAAAGTTGGACCATTCAACGGCGTCCCGTTGTTGCCGCTCACCAGATCGGTGTAATTGCCTTCTCCCTGCCACCACCCGACGAGACCATGCGGCGGCGTGAGACACGGATGCGGATTGACGGTGACCTTAACATCAGCACTCCCGCTCAACTGTGAATCGCTGGCGGTGAGTCGGAGTACATAAGAACCGGGTACGGTGAATGTGGCCGTCGTCACGGGTTGGTTTACGGGCGTAAACGTGACTGGGCCTGGACCACTCACAACGCTCCACGTGCTCGTGACGACACTCGTCGGTAAACCATCGTCGGTGACAGAGCCATTGAGAGTCGCCGTATCGGGCAGCGTGATCGTCTGATCTGCGCCGGCACTGACTATCGGAGCAGCGTTGAGCTGAATGACAGTGACGGTAACGTCGTCCGAGCTGAGTAGCGCTGAGTCATTCGCTGTCAGACGCAAGACATACGTCCCGCCTTTGCTGAAGCTTGCTGTCGTCATGACAGAGTTCGGATTGGTAAAGACAACTGTTCCCGGTCCACTCACGACGCTCCACGAAACAACCGGAGTCGTACCGACAGGTAGACCGTCATCGCTGACTGTGCCCTGAAGATTTGCGGTGGCGGGTAACGTGATCGTCTGGTCCACGCCGGCATTGACGAGCGGTGCCTTGTTGCGCGGGTCGACGACAGTCAACGTGTAGCTCTGCGTATCGAATCCACCACGCGGATCGGCAACTTTCACGACGACATCGTGCGTGCCAACCTGGTTGATACTCGGATTCCACGTGATGAGTCCGGTAGCAGAGTTGATCTCCATACCCTGCGGCGCAGTCAAAAGACTGTAGACCAGCTGCTCGTTGTCAGTATCAACCGCCTGCACCTGGTACTTGTACTGTTGATCCGGCGAAAGACCGATGCTCGTCTGCAGCCGGAAGTTTGAGTCGGTCGTGTGCCGTTCGGCGAAGAAGAAGTCGAACTTGTACGTGCTGCCGGTAGTCAGGCCGAGTGTGTCGAGATTGACTGAGCCGGACGCCGCGCCGTGAACGCCGCCGAGATCAACCACGAGGCGGTTGTTGATGAAGACCCAGATGTCGTCGTCACCAGTAAATTGGAAGACTTCGCCGCCGCGGTAAGTAAAATCCGTGTGCAGCTCGAGCGTGAAGTGGTAATTATGAGCGCGGCCCTGATTGCCGAAAAGCTGGCCGTCAATCGGGAAGAACGCATTCGACTGGAAAGAATAGACACCAGTGTTTGGCGCCGTCTCGCTCAGTACGACCGGAACGATCGTCTTCGAATTCACGGTCGCATCGTCGTTGTACCACTGGTTGAAGCTGGCCGTGCTCGAGATCGCGCCGCGACCGTTTGGACCAACGAAGATCGGTTTGTTGTCTGCGCCGAGCTGGTTTTGGACCAGGCCGGTGACTAAGCCGGAAATCCCCTTCTCGAAATCCGGGTGCGTGTCTCTGAAGTCTCGCACCGTCGCATTCAGGACGATTGCCGAACCCGTAGTCGTCGGTGGTTGATAAGTCAGAACAGGCTGCGACGTGATGTGCGGCGCAGTGTTGACCGTGATCGTGATGTTGTCGTTTCCGGCGAGGCCCGAGTCGCTCGCGGTCAGTCGCAGCACGTAGACGCCGCTGCCGCTGAAGCATGCGCTCGTCACCGGAGCTGAAGCATCGGCAAACGTGACCGTGCCTGTTCCACTTACTTTGATCCAGCGATATGAAAGCGTGCTGCCGGTTGGCAAACCATCGTCCGTCGCTGAGCCGGCGAGCGACGCGCAAACAGGAAGCGTGATGAGTTGATCCGGACCGGCGTTCACCACTGGCGCCTGGTTGAACTGGCTCAAACTGATCGTCACATCGTCGCTGGCTGATAACACAGAATCAGTCGCTGACAATCGCAACGTGTAAACACCCGGCGCGCTGAAAGTGACTGAGGTGCCGGGCGAGTGTGAATCGGCGAACGTGACGCTGCCTGGACCACTCACCTTGGTCCATGTCGCAGCAACCGTACTGCTGAGTGGCAAGCCGTCGTCATTAACCGTGCCCTGCAACTCGAGACTACCGCCCGGCCATGCTGAGGTGCGATCAATGCCGGCGTTAACTACCGGCGCTTCGTTTGCCGGCAGGACCGTGATCTTGACTTCGTCAGCCGCGGTGAAACGAGTGTCGTTGGCAGTGAGTTTTAGTACGTACTCGCCGTCTACTGTGAATGTCGCGGTCGTGTCTGCGGCAGATGCGTCCGCGAAAGTGACTGGCGCTGGACCACTCACCTGCGTCCAGGTTGAAGCAAGGGTGCTGCCGTGCGGAAAGCCGTCGTCGTTTACGATGCCGTGAAGATGTGCAATGTTGGGTAGACGGATAGTCTGTTCTTCTCCGGCGTTGGCTGTCGGCGGCTGGTTTTCCGGGTAGACCGTGATCGTTAGCGGATCTTCGACCGTAAACTCGGTGTCGTTGGCTGTGAGTTTGAGGATGTAAGTTCCGGGTGCGCTGAAGGTGGCGGTGGTTGTCGCGGCGCTTGCGTCGGCGAAAGTGACATTGCCGGGGCCGCTGACGACGCTCCAGTTCACGGTGACCGTGGCGCCACGTGGAAGCGCGTCATCGCTTACTGAGCCGTTCAGCGTGGCGGAGTTTGGTAGCTCGATTTCCTGATCGGGTCCGGCCTCGACTGTCGGCGCCTGGTTGCGAGGGATGACCGTGATCGTGAGTGTGTCAGTGCTGAATAGCTGGCCGTCAGATACTTTTAACTCGAGAACGTAATCGCCGGGATCGACGAAGGTGGCGCTCGTCGTCAGACTCGTAGAATCAGCGAACGTGACTGATCCAGGTCCGCTGACCTTGCGCCATGAAGCCGTTAGAGTGCTGTTCACCGGCAGACCGTCGTCGGTTGCAGTCGCGTTCAAGATCGCGGTGTCGGTCGGAAGAGTGATCGTTTGATCCGGTCCGGCATCGACCAATGGCGGACGATTCACAGGTGGTAATGGAACATCGTTCTCAGTGATCTGCAACACACCGTTGCCGTTGATCTGAAGTCGATCGCAACTGACCGTACCGCGCACGCGCGACTTCCCTGTTATCGAAACCAAACCCTGTGGCGTGCGCACGATGCCGTACAGCACAGCTCCGCCGCTCAGGCTCAATCCCTCACCCGCGATGCGCAAAGACATGCGCTTTGGATCTTCTGCAGCGCCCAGAGTCGAGCCCGCGAGCGATACTTTGTTCTCAACGTTCAGAATTACCGGGCCCACGACTCGCAGCTCGCTACTCCCCGAAAGACTGAGCTCTTCGAGATTGTAAATGGACGGCTCAGTGGCATTTGCGATACCGAAGACGAAAGCAGATCTGCTCGATGCGGAGAGCTTGCCATACGTTCCGGGCGGCACAATAACAGCGCCTGCTTTTCCGGAAAGCGACAAGTCACGCAAGGTTGAGAAATCGCCGGCGCTTTGACCGGCCTGTGTGAGTGAGACGATCCGTGTTCCGGCTGGTTGCGGTGGTAAAGCGACCGCGGTCAACGTCATCGGATCAGTGCGCGTGATCAGGAATCGCAGTGAAGCATTGCCGCTCAAATTCAACTGGTAGTTTGACGGCTGCGTGTTGTCACTTCCCTCAATGACGCCACCGAAAGTCGGATGGCCATCAACGATTGAAACCGTCGGCGTGCCCGGAACGAGAAGATCTGAAGTGATGGTGGAGTTACCCGCCATGAGGATGTTCTCGCCAAGTAGCTGCCAGAGTGCACCCTCGACGCGGCCATCGTTGAGCTCGGGTGCGTGTCGCACGACCGCGAGGTTGTCGAAAACCTGTTTGACGCCCGGCATCTCGGCGATGCCGGCCGGCGCGAATGTGATCTGAGACCACTGCGGAACCTGTGCGAGGTGGCGTGACTCGAAGTCTGTTCCATTCCAACGAACATGCGTAAGCATACCGGACGATTCGGCGATGAGAATGTCGCCGATGATGTCTGCGAATGCGTCTGCGGGTGCGCCCCAGAGTTTTCTGCTCGACGGATCGACGCCGTAAAAGTTTTCATGCGCAGGGATCAGGCGGATGTCTGCCGGATTCAGATTGAGGGTGTAGGTAGCGACAGTTCCGTTAGTGTCGATCGCGTAAATCAGGCCCTGATCCTTTGCGCCGGCCAGAATCTTTCCGGACCATGGACCATATTTTTCGGGAGCATCAGGAATCGTGGTGACTCCGGTTAATGCAGTTCCGAGTAAAGCGACCTGGGTTGCGAGGCCCGTAGCGTTGATTCTCCAGATGCCGCCGCTGGTCGTGACGGCAATCACATCGCCGCCGTAGATGCCGGTGCGATCGACGTAAAGTCCGGTAACGAGGCCTGTTTCGCCAGAGAGTGTGGCCCATGGCTTCTGCACTGTGCCGCCGTCACTCGCGACGCGCGCAATGACGCCAGGCGCGTCCGTGCTGGCAAAGAGATCGCCCGGCTTGAAGCCTGCGAGACTGGCGCCGAAACCGTCGTCACGTGCGGTGGCAATCTTCAGCTCGCCACTCACACCGCTGACGTTTGAGAAGTTTGCATGAGTGCCGTCGGCTTGAATGAGCTCGAAGTTGTTGGGCTCGCCCGTGGTCGAATTGGCGGAGACTACGACCTTTCTGGTCCGCTCTTGATAATCGATGCCCGTGTGGTTGTTGAAGGCGGTGCTGAGCGCTGTTAACTCGACACCGGTGCTGCTGCTCTGAGTCACGGCTGCTGGTTCAGGTGTGTTCGCGTAAGTCGGGCGAACAAATCCTTTAGCCGCAAGAGCAGGCACCGTTAACGACTGTAGATAAATTAGGACAACTAACAGGCTGGCCATCGATTTCTGGTGATTTTTCATGATTCCTCTTCGACGTCGGACACAATTCGACGTGCAAAGCCGGGGCGTATCCGGCGAAGTTTTTTAAGTTGCAGTTAGTGGTTGGAAGGGCCTGGGCAGCCGCTGACACTTAACTAACTAATTGCTTCGATACAAATGAGGTTACAAAGCGCGGCGAATCCTACTCGCGTTTTCAGATGCTGTCAATTGGCGGAAATTATGGCCTGAGCTCGCGGAGCGGGCGGAAGCGTAAAGCCTGGGGCGCCAGCCCCAGGATCAAGAATCAAAAAAGCGATCGAGCCCGCGGAGCGGGCGACAGCCTGTTTCTTATCGCGCTGTCGCCCGCTTCGCGGGCTCAAATATTATTTTGCTTCGTGATCCTGGGGCTTACGCTCCAGGCTTTATGCTTTCGCTCGCTTCGCGAGCTTATTCGTTCAAGCGCGGCGGCGGGCGAAACGTCGGGATATGTAAGATCGAGAGGCGGTGACCCAGGCTTTGATGGCTCCGCGACCAGCCCACTCGAAAGGATAGCCGGGCAGAAGAGCACCCAGCACGAGCGCAACCAGGGCCGCATAGAAGGTGAATTTATAAGCGCGTGAAAAGCCCGAAAGGCTTTCTTCGCATGCTCGACTCAGTTGAAGATCTTGCTGCTCGCAAAGTCCGACACGGTTCGAGTCGACAGTTTGCTGATTCTGTTGGACCTGCTTTACCTCCGGAGAAAGCGTGCTTCCCAGGATCGTCGCCAGCACCGCAACGCCGAGCGCCTGTACGACGAACCGCGTTGAGTTAACAAGCGACGAGCCACGCGGCACGTTTTCCTTTGGAACAATACCAAGCGCAGTCGTATACGTCGGCTGCATTATTAAACTAATCGCCAGACCGCGCAGCACCAGTAAAAAAATAATCCGGCTTATTGGAGTTGAGCTCGAGAGGCTGGTGAATTGCCAGGTGTTGATAAGCAGGATCGACGCGCCTGCTACCACCAACAAGCGAGGGCCGATTTTGTCGTAGATACCGCCAACGATCAGATTTATCAGACCGGTGGTAGCTGCAATCGGCAACAAGATGAAGGCTGTTTGCATCGCCGTTCGACCGCGCAGTGACTGGAGATAAACCGGCATCAGAAACTCCGCGCCAAAGAGTGCGATGACGGCGACGTAACCAACAAGATTCGCTTTCAGGAAGGTAGGATTTTTATAGAGGCTTAGCTCCAGCAGCGGATCACGAGCGTACCTCAAATCATAGACCGCGAAAACTGCGAGAGCCACTACCGCGACCGCAAGAAAACTGAGCACAGGCATCGAAAGCCAACCGTAATGGTTAACGATCGACGCAGCGTAAAGCACGCAGCCATAGCCGATAATGATCGTTATAAAACTAATCGGATTGAACTTGATCGAGCGTTTCTCTTCGGTCGCACGAAGAATCCTGACTGCGAGACCAATGCCCATCAAACCAATCGGGATATTGATGAAGAAGATCCACCGCCAGAGGTTAGTGTCGGCGAGCAGTCCGCCGAGTATCGGACCGATAGCCGGAGCCGCTACCATGACCACGCCATAAATGCCGAAGGCGCGTCCCTGTTCCTCGTCTTCAAATGTCGTGAAAAGCATCACGGTACTCAAAGGCAGCGCGATACCTCCACCAATTCCCTGAAGCGCACGGGCACCGACGAGCAACCAAAAACTCGGAGCGAGACCCGACACGAGCGATCCGAGGAGAAAGATGCACAGGCCCAGAATGTAAACGCGCTTGAGTTTGAAACGATCCGCGAGAACTCCTGCGAGCGGCGTTACGATACCCAACGCAAGCACATAGATACTGATGATCCACTGCGCTTCATCGAGTCCTACATTAAACTCGCGGCGTAGTGTCGGGAATGCGACATTAACGACGGTAGAATCGAGCACGATCATCGAGATACCGAAGACGATCGTGAGCATTACTCTCCACTTGTATGCTAGTTTGGCCACAACAAATACCTGGGTGACGGGAGGAGGTAGTTGAGGTTAAGGACGATTTATTTTCTGCTCGCCGCAGCTACACTACTGGTCGGATCTGCTCCTTCCCAACGCACGTCGGCAGTTGGACCGTAGATTGACGGCACCAACTTATCCAGCATACGCAAATAGACTCCGAGCTGGGCGCGATGATGCGCGGTGTGCAAGACTCGCCGCCAGAAGATCCAGATTCTTTCGCGCTCCACGTCGAAGAACGGAACAACTTCAAGCCACCAGTCTTCACTTTGCTTTGCCAGGAAGTGCAAGCGTGCGCGTGAGAGCTCAACCATTCGTACCGCTAATCCGTGAGGAGTGCGGTCCTGCGGTAGTACTTCCTTCGCCGGCACTTCCGGCAAACCCAGAAACTCGCCAAAGAACCTGCGTTCGGACAGCAGTTCGTGCTCGACGATCTGCCCGACGGTGCTGGCGCGTGGATGTGGTTTGAATGAAAGATCTTCCGCGCTGAATTCGCGCCAGACGGAATTGAGCTTATTCACTTCACTCGCATAAGTCTTCACCAGGTGTTGAAATACGCGAGTCGAGGCAATTGGAACGTCAGCGTCTTTGATAGCAACTTCTTCGTAGTCCATATGTGAACCTGTCTTCTCTGTGCATTCTCTGTGTCCCTGTGTCTCTGTGGTGAGTGAATCCGTTAACCACAGAGACACAGAGAACACAGAGGGTGCACAGAGAAAGCCTTAGAACGTAAAGATTGCCGCAAACTCCGAGCGAACGTTGTGCGTGGTGTAGCTCGGGATGCCGCGGAACAACGGCAGCAAGCCCGTGCGAGCATCCGCGCGTGTGCGGTAGTAACCTTCCTCGTAGGCAAACGTTATCCACTGGTTCCATTTGTACTGGATATTGCCGGAGAAGAGATCGCTGCGCCCGCCACGCAGACCAAACCGTCGCGCATCACGCGCCTTCGCTTGATCGAAGCCGTAGTAGAGGAACGCGGTCCAACCGGCGTTGCGCCCTTTCGGATCCGCATCGAATACTCGCGACAACGGAAAGCCCAATTGAATAAAGCCACCCTGCGCGCGTACGGGCCGCTGCGGCGCAACTACGGCGATACCGTTGTCGAGTCCGAAGGCGACCGTCGACGCGCCATCGATCGAAGTCGCGGTGGCGGTGCTTGTCAGTCCCGCAGTGTCGTTAAAGTTGGAGAGCAATTGCCCGGCGAGGAAGAAACGCAGATCGGAACCGCCGTAATACTTCCCAACCACGGTGATGAAGTGTGTCGGCAGTTGAAACTCGGCCGAGTATCCATCGCTATCGCTGTCAACTTCCACGCCATTCGGAAACGCCGGCCTGAAGGCAACCGGCACGTTTGCAGCCGTAACGATCGCCGTGCGCTGTTGATGTTCGAAGCTGAAGATCAACTGCGCCGGAGCCACGCTCGCTGCTTTATCGAGTTGCCATTGAAGTACGGCGCGTCCCTGGACGCCCGGTTGCTGTGAATCAACTCCCTGTCGCTCACCGAATGCTAACTGATTGGCGACGTCGCTCGGCAGATCTCCGAAAGCGGGGAGAACGATCGCGATCTCCGGCTCAAACTGGAGGTTGCGCGAGCCGCCGAATTTATGAAGGAAACCAAACTTGGCCTGCGGGATGCGCGTGTAAGCAGCGCCGTAACCGACGCCGCCGAAGTTTGTGTTCTCGATCATGTTGGGCAACGTCGACGAGACGAACGGAGACCAATCCTGCCCAAACAGAACGAAGGCGCTGTCCTTATCATTGAAGCGCCGATCGATTCTGACCCAGGCTAAACGTATCGATGGTTGGCTCGATCGAATCGAAGTGATGTTGCGATTGTTAGCGCGCGGGAAGTCGCCCTCGAAATCGAACTCGAATTTTCCGGTGATGCTCGTCTTCGGCGCCACATCCAGCCACTCGAAATTTGTGCCGAGACGCAGTCCACGGGCGCGCACGTGAAACTCGGGTGAGTTGTTCGGACCTGTGTCCTGCGCGAGCAGTGGCAACGGAAAATCGTTTCCCTGCGGTGATGATGAATCGTGAATGACGCTCGTCTTGAAGATGCCGTAGAATTTCAGACGCGCCCCCGTGCCGAGTTTGAGATCGGGGATAAGTCCTTCTCGCTTCGGTGAATCGATCCCTTGCAAACGGACTGGGGCAATTGCGGCGATCACAGCAGGTGTCGGTTGTGGCTCGGGTTCGACTGGCGGTGGCGGCGTCGTTTTATACTCGGCCGTGATTGTTTTTATCTCGGGTGCAGCGGAGGGTGCGCGTATCGCTTCGAACTCAGTTGCCGAGATCACGCCTTTGTCGCGCAAGAGCGTCGCGAGCCGATCTCTCTGTTCCGCAGGTGAAGCGTTAGTCGTGATCGCGCGTGCTTCGGTTTCCGTCAGGATACCTTTTGCTTGCAGCACTCGCACCAGCGGATCACTCGTGTCAGCGCTTTGCGAAAAGACAGCCAGCGCGCTTCCAAGAATAACAACGAAGACTAAGGTAAGACGCATGATCAGATCCTTTCTGCCACAAAAAGGCACAAAAGGCACAAGAACGACCTTTGTGCTTTTTGTGCCTTTTTGTGAACTACCGCTCTTCTTGTCGTTTCTCTCGTTCGTAGGCTTCTCGTGAATCGCGGCCGGTCACGGCGCGAAACCACGCTGGATGATGCGTTAAAGCCCAGCGCTCAGTGACCGTGCCATCCATCATCGATCGAAACGTGCCCGGCTGATGCGCAGTGCCTTCATAGACGTGGATGATGAAGCCGGCCAACATCAGAAGCGCCGCCAGATCGTGAATCACATAACTGATCGCAACGATCCAACGTCCAACCACATCGTCGAACCACATCAACAAGCCAGTGATCAAAAACAGTATCCAGCTCACCGCAATAGTCCAGAAATACAGTTTTTGACCGGCATTGAAAAACCCGACCTCCTCCGCTTCGAGCGGGTCTTCATTAGTGGCGTACTGTTGAATTCTTCTCATCCAACGTCGATCGGCTTCTCCCCATGCCATCGGTGCGAACCAGTTGATGAACTGGAATAAGAAGAAGACTTCAAACACCAACCCAAACCACGGATGAAGGAAGCGCGTTCGTGGACCACCGCCGAAAAGCGGCGCGATCCAGCGGAATAGCCACGGCGAGTAGATCGCAAATCCCGTCAGCAGTGAGAGGATGAAAAAGATCGCGACGGACCAATGCAGAAACCGCGTGTAAACCGGATGGCGCAACAATTCGCCACGATGTACGCGGGTGGTGCCGAGTCGAGCAAACTCACCTCGAGCCCTTTCGTCGAACTTTTTAGCGGTGGTACTCACGGCGCCTCCTTTCTGCCGGCCTCGATCTCTTCGGCTGGTCCAGTCCGGGTTTCCGGTGGCTCAGGCTGTTCCAGTTTTGGTCCATAAAAGACCCGGTGAAAGAAAACAGCAGCGACGCCCAACACTCCCAGTCCCAAACCGATCGGTTTCGCGAGCCATTTCCAATACGTGTAACTGGGCGGAATTACCGGGTTCGCCGGCAGGCCGTAGCGCTCGGGAGCTTTCATATCGTGCAGCACGTAGATCACGTGCGTGCCTCCGATCGATTGCGGGTTGTAAACACCAGCATCAGCAAACCCCGAGACTTCACGCAACTGCTTCGCGCGCAGTCCGGCGATCTGGACCATGTCAGACTTCGTCCCAAACTTCAGGCAACCGGTCGGACACGATTTAACACACGCCGGCTCGAGCCCCTGCCCGACACGGTCCGAACAGAGGGTGCACTTGTAAACCTTCTTGGTGTTCGGATTAAACTTGGGGATGTCGAAAGGACAACCGGAGATGCAATAACCACAACCGATGCAGTTCTCCTGTTGGAAATCGACAATCCCGTTTTTGTACTTGATGATCGCTCCATCAGCGGGACAAGCACGCAAACAGCCGGGATCTTCACAGTGCATGCACTGATCTTTTCGCAACAGCCACATCAAGTTGCCGTCGCGCTCGTCTTCGGCAAACTTGATCAGGTTGTAGTAGTTCCACTCCGTCGTGGGCATCGTCTGGTAAGTGTCGTTGAAGGTCGTCTCGCGAAACGGATGATCGTTCCACTCAACGCACGCGACTTCACACGCTTTGCAGCCGATGCACGTCGTGACGTCGATGTACTTGCACACCGGTTCTTCACGACGCGCTTCATACCCCGGCACCGGACCAGGATGAGCCGAGATTTCCTGAATCTGAAATGTGCGTGGATTAGCCATGTCTTAAGCCTTTTCAATCTTCACGAGAAAGCCTTTGAACTCCGGTGTGTACGCGTTCGGATCGATTGCGGCCGGTGAAAGCTGATTTGCGGTCGTCAGACCTGTCTTGCCATTATCTTCGGCAATACCGCGATAACCCCAGTGAATCGGTATACCGATCTGGAACGTCTTTTTGCCATCGATCATCATTCCCTTGATGCGCTTCGTGACCATGGCCTTCCCTATGTATTGCCCGCGAGCGCTCGAAACTCTCAGTTTCTCGCCTCCCGTAATTCCCATTCGGTCGGCCAGCTCAGCCGGCACTTCGACAAACGGTTCCGGCACGAGCTGCACGTTCATCGGATTGTTCTTGGTCCAATAGTGGTAGTGCTCGGTAAGTCGATAGGTAGTGCAAACGATATTGAAGCCCTGATCGGGTGTGCCGAGCTTGTCCAGATCTGAAGTGAATTTTTTCGCGACCGGATTATTCGACTGTTGCGGATGCAGTGGATTTGCCACCGGACTTTCAACCGGTTCGTAGTGCTCCGGAAATGGTCCATCAGCAAAGGCTGCGAGTGGCGCAAAGATACGACCGACACCCTCGGGATTCATGATGAACGGACCCATGTGATCCGAAGGTTTCGAATCGGCTTTGAAATCGGGGACGTCGTTGCCCACCCATTTCTGTTGCGCCTCGTTCCACCAAATCTGACGACGCTCCATGTCCCACGGTTTGCCTGACAGATCACACGAAGCGCGGTTGTACATGACACGCCGGTTGGCGGGCCACGACCAGCCCCAGTTCGGGTAAATGCCAAGGCCCGAAGGATCGTCAGTTCCACGTCGTTGCATTTGCGCCCCGGCTTCGGTCCATGAACCGGAATAGAGCCAGTTGCCGCAGGCAGTTGTGCCGTCATCGCGCAACCATGCAAACCCGGGAACCTGTTGTCCGGCTTTGATGGTTACACCCGGCTGTAACGGATCGGTTAGATCGGCGAGCGCCTTGCCACTAATCTCTTTCGCCACTTCCGCGAGTGACGGATTTTGCGGAGTTACATAGGACCAACTGAGATTGAGGATCGGATCGGGAAATTTCCCACCTTCTGCCTGATAAAGCTCACGAATTCTCAAAAAGATCCGCGCCAGTATCTCCTGGTCCACTTTCGCGTCACCAGGTGGTGGCACTGCTGCGTACTTCCATTGCAGCCAGCGCGCGGAATTGACGAACGTACCGTCCTTTTCGGCAAAGCCCGCGCCCGGCAGACGATAGACAGTCGTATTAATCGTCTTCATCTGGTCTACCGTTGTGCCCGGAGCGCGCCAGAATTCGGCTGTCTCTTCCGGAAACAGATCACACACGACGAGGAAGTCAGCTTTCTTCAATGCCTCGATGTTCTTGCGCGAGTTGGGACCGATGGCGACGCCGTTCATACCAAAAGCAAATAGACCTTTGACTTTGCCCTGGTACATCTCGTCCCACATCTCGGTCCAGGAGAACTTACGATCGATCTTCGGCAGGTAGTGATAGTTGAAGTCGTTTTCCTTCTTCGCTGAATCGCCGTAGAGAGCCTTCAAAAACGACGCCATAAACTTCGGCGTGTTGGACCAGTAGTTGTACGAGTCCCACTCGTTGGGCTTCGATATAGTCGGCGTCGTGCGTTTGTTGAAAGTGGCGAGATCCGTATCTGCCGGCTGCGGGATCTTTAGATAACCGGGGAAGATGTCGAACACGCCGCCCATGTCCGTTGCGCCTTGGATGTTCGAGTGCCCGCGCAGGGCGTTCACGCCGCCGCCGGCGCGTCCGACATTTCCCAGCAGCAATTGCAGCATCGCCGCGGTGCGAATGATCTGAGTGCCAAAGGTGTGTTGCGTCCAACCGACGGCATAGATGATCGTTCCCGCTTTTTTCATGTTTCCGTCTATGCGAATAGACGTGAACAGATCCGCGGCCTTGAGAAACTGATCTTTCGGAATTCCCGTGATGCGCTCGACCATCTCCGGCGTGTAGCGTGAATACTGTTGCTTCAGGAGCTGGAACACCGAGCGCGGGTGTTGCAGCGAGAGATCGTAAGCGATATTCGGTGGCAGCATCGGTGGCGGCTTGGTTCCGCCCTGGCCGGAGGCGCCTGGTCCACCAGCGGCCTGGTGTCCCTGCCCCATCGCGTCGCCCCCCTTTTGCGGTGTTGAAGGTTGCGAGCGAACCGGCTCGCTCTTGCGCTCGAAATTCTTTGCAGGCTCTGTGTTTGAGGCCCCACTCGATGTTGTTGTCGACGAGCCTGCGGTCGTTTCCTGTTTTACTGGTCCGACGTTGCCGCCTGCTTCGTAATTCCAGGTTTCTTTGTCATAGGTCTTGCCGTCGAACCCTGAAAACAATCCGTCATCAGGAAGTTTGAATCCTTCCTTAATGATGAAAGCAGCGTTTGTGTAGTTGATTAGATAGTCTTTTGCGAGACGATTGTTTTGGATTGCGTAATTGATCAGGCCGCCGAGGAAGGCGATATCTGAACCGGCTCGTATTTGTAAAAAGAGATCTGCCTGAGTAGCCGTACGCGTGAAGCGCGGATCGACGACGATCATCTTCGCGTTACGATGCAGCTTCGCTTCGACCGGCCACTTGAAGCCACACGGATGGTTCTCAGCCGGATTGCCACCCATGATCAACATCATGTCGGTATTCTTGATGTCGATCCAGCCGTTGGTCATTGCACCGCGTCCGAATGTGGGCCCCAAACTGGAGACCGTCGGACCGTGTCAAACCCGGGCCTGCGTTTCGAAGTAGCAGAGCCCCATGCTGCGCATGGTTTTTACTGCAAGAAAATTCAGCTCATTTGTATCAGTGCAGCCACCGATCCAACCGATTGTTTCCAAGCGATTGACGGTGTAGCCGTCCTTATCTTTTTCGATGAACGTGGCGTCGCGCGTTTTCTTGGTCCAGCGCGCAATCTCGTCGACGGCCTGATCCCATGAGATGTCTTCCCATTTATCAGAACCGGGACGTCGCACCTGTGGTTTCGTCAAACGACGTTCGTTGACGATTTCCTGTTCCAGCGAAGCACCTTTTGGACACAACGTGCCGCGATTGATCGGATGATCGGGATCACCTTCGACGTGGACGACTTGCGGTATTGCATTCTTCGCTTTATCGCCCAGCGTGTGAATGATCACGCCACAGCTTACGGAACAGTACGGACAAGTACTGCGCGTCTCGCTGGTACGCTCAATCTTCAGCCCTTGTGTTTGCGCATAGACCGGAGCGAGGTTGAATCCGAAGACACTAACCCCCACGCCTCCGATCACAGTTGTCTTGATGAAGGTTCTTCTGGAGATATCCATAAACATACCTCCGCAAAGCGGATCTTCCGTGTGACTATCGTTTCAAAGGGGCTCTCAATTGAAGGGGGTTACAGCCGTAAGACTAGGCCCATCGACGAATAAAGTCAACAATTGTTTGTAGTAATTCAGTTTAAAAATACGCCGAAGGCGTTTGCTAGTTTTAGTCCAGGGTTCGAGGCACGAGAACCCTGGGGGCAATCAATCAAATAAAAATAAAACCCTGAAAGGGTTCGGCGGTTAGCGAACCCTTGCAGGGTTGGAACCCTTTAATGTGATGGTGGTACCCAGAGTTCGAGGAACGAGAACCCTGGGGTCATGATTAAAGGAACGATGGAACCCTGAAAGGGTTCGGCGGTTGGCGAACCCTTGCAGGGTTGGACCCTTTAATGTGATGGTACCCAGGGTTCTCGTTCCTCGAACCCCGGGCTGAAATTAGCCAACGCCTTCGGCGTATTTTCAAACTCAACCCGTATGAATTGTTTATACGCCGATTAGATTGAGCTCGATCTTTGTGTAGCCGTGTTCGCGCGCCCAGAGATCGAGCGGCGCGGAGTAGATCTCGTCTACTAAGGGCACGGCGTGTCCGAAGCGGGTGAGATCGATTCCCTTGATGTAGTGTTTGCAGGTATCGCACGCTTCGATGCGGATGTGATCGAACTCGGGCGATTTGAAGTAACCTAGTTTTGCGGGACGCTCTTCACCACAGTTGGCGCAAATTACCCGTCGAAATTCCCAAGAGCAAAGACAACCGGAGCACAACAGGTCGCGATTGCCGCTTTCGCTCTCGCGCGCTTGCAGAAAACTGAGTTGCGGCTTGCCGCCACAAAATGGACACGTTCGCTCACCGCCTGCCAACTCCCTGCCGATGGGAGTGATTCTCGTTTCGGCCAGCCAGTGCAGGTAAGGTTGCAGGACTGACTTCGCAAAAAATTGAGTATCAGAAGGACTGCGCCAATAATTCAACAGGTCGGCGGCCATCGTGTTTGATTCAGTATTGAGCAGTGCTTGCGCTTCCTCTGCGAGCGACTCCGGACCATTCCGCGCGACACGCTTTAACAGCCCACTCATCGACGCCTGGACCACGGTCACATCCGTGTCCAAATCTCCGGACGGCAACCAGTGTGTGCGACCACCAAACGCCTCATAAATCTCTTTTTGAGCGCGCAGGAGTTGAGCGTAAAAGCTCAGCAGCTCCTTCGCCCCGCTCGTTTCGGCGGCCAGCTCGTCTGCTCTCTCGATCTGTTTTTCCCAAAAGGAAGACATATTGCGTTACTTTCCGCCAAAGCCTTCTGAGTTTTCTCGAAACGTTTCCCAAACTCCTGACATTACACGATAGAAGGGTGAACCAATCAAAGTGATCTCAGAGAGTTCTCAAGGTCTCCGTACAAATTTCTGAAAATTAGACTCACTTATCACTGACCAAGTCGCAGCGACCAATTTCAAAGAGGAGAAAAAATGAGCGATAAGTATCTGGTTACGTTGCGGAGTGCCGATGATGCCTCCAAGGTTCGAGCCGCAAAGTGTGAAATCCTCGCGGAATATCCCGACACGCTACTCGTCCGTTGCAATGAAGCGCAGAAAAAGCGACTTCAAAAAGCCAACCTCGAAATGTCGGCGATTGAATCACCCGCCGTGACTACAACCGGGATTTCATTCGCTATGAGCAGCGCGCTCGAGGCCGAAGCAGTCACGCCAGTCGAAATCGATCAAAGCCGCACCGCTTATTACCTCATACAATTAGCCGGTCCACCAACAGCGGACTGGCTGCAGGCTATTAAGACCGCAGGCGGCCAGATCTATGGGACGTTGGCGGGCTACACATACTTGATCGGGATCCTGCCTGCAGGTGTACAAAACCTGAGCCGCGAGCCGTGGGTCGAGGCAATAACTCCATACCGCGCCGCGATGAAAGTCTCTCCACACTTACGCCCGGACGTGGGCCGGAGTCTCGGCGCTTCGGAATTAGAGTCAGTCACTATCGACGCTCCGGAAGATAACGCTCGCAAGCAGATCGAAGTCAACGTTTTTCCAAACGAGAGCACGGCCCACGTTGCGGCAAAGATTCGCGACAGCGGTGGGACAGTTATTTCGGAAACTCCGACTACAGTTATAGCCAGCGTCGCTCCGAACACGATCGGCGAAGTTGCTAACGAGCCCGGAGTGCAAGCCATCCTGCCTTTCAGCTTTCCGGAATTTCACAACGATCGTGCAACCGTGGCGATGGGAGCCGCCGCCAACCGTGTTTTTGCCGATCTGGAGTTACGCGGAACCGGACAGATCGTCGGCGTTGCTGATTCAGGGCTCGATACCGGAGATGCGGCCACTCTTCACCACGACATTCGCGGCAGAGTTGCAAGTCTAACCAGCATGCCGACCGAGGTCTTCTTCCGCCAATTTACAAATGATGTCGCACCGTTTGACGATGGCACCGCCGACACAAATTCTGCTCACGGAACACACGTCGCCGGTTCTGTCCTCGGCAACGGCGCTGAAGCGGTTAGCGCCGGCTCTGCTTTTGTGCCAAAGGGAATGGCGCCGGATGCTCAGATTTGCTTCCAGGCCATCGAACAACGAATCAACTGGAAGACACTTGCGCAGATTAACGCAGCGGGTCTCGACATTAGCTGGTGGACCGGTGGCGGACAGCCATGGCCGCCTCCAGCCTTCGGTCTTTTCGGAATACCAAACCCACTCGGGACGCTATTCACTGGTGCGTATACCGCAGGCGCGCGCATCCACACTAATTCATGGGGTTCGAACGTTAACGGTGTCTATAACGCAAACTCCCGCGCCGTAGATAGCTTCATGTTTCAGAATCGCGACATGTTGATTCTGTTTTCCGCCGGTAACTCCGGACGTGATAACGATGGCAATGGTGTGATCGATCCGGATTCGATGGGATCGCCCGGCACAGCCAAGAATTGCCTGACGGTAGGAGCAACCGAAAACAATCGCCCCAATGGCTCGACTCCCATTCCCGGGATCAATGCGAACTGGAACGCGCTCGGTTCGGGAGCTGGACCGACCTGGCCCAATCTCGGTCCTGCTGGCCACGTCTCTGACAATATCGACGGTATGGCTGCATTCTCATCACGTGGTCCATGTGACGACGGTCGCATCAAGCCGGATGTCGTGGCGCCAGGGACCAACATTTTGTCCGTGCGTTCTTCGGTACACGCTGGACCTGGGGCGCCATTATGGGGCGATCTGGCCGCCGCCGATCCTCTGAATGGACTCTACTGTTGGAGCGGCGGCACGAGTATGTCGACGCCAATCGTAGCTGGCGCCGCTGCGCTCGTAAGACAGCACCTGGTCCAACAGCGCGGGCACTCATTGCCAGGGGTGAAGCCTTCCGGCGCCTTAATCAAGGCGATGCTGGTTAATGGCGCGGTACCAATCGCAGGCCAGTTCACCGGTGAGATTCCGGCAGCACCGCCCACGCAAAATAGTGTCGAAGGATTTGGCCGGGTGAACGTTGCCGAATCAATCACACCGAATGCATCAGTCGCGGCGGCGCTTCACCGGACGCTTTTTGCGGATGAGCCTCAGCTTGCTGTTAGCTCCGGCGAGATGCGCACTTTCCAGGTGCAGGCGGTCGATCCAACGCTGCCACTAAAAGTCACCCTCGTCTGGACCGATGCGCCCGCGCCTTCAGGCGTTGGTGGTCTGATCAATACGCTTTACCTTCAGGTGGTCGAGCCGGGCGGCACAGTTCGCAATGGCGATGTCGCAGCCTTCCCTACCGTCAACAATAACGTGCAACAAGTAATTATTCCGGCGCCCCTCGCGGCCGGAACTTTTGAAATTCGCGTCCGTGGCGTCTCGGTGGTGCAGCATGCGCCGAGTGTGCCCACTGGTCCAACTCCCCGTCAGGACTTCGCGCTCGCGGTGACGAATGTAATGGGACCGAGTCTGCAGCCAGTCAGTATTGCGCAGGCGATCGACACTACCGGCTCAATGGCGTTCTTTGGTTTTATCGAGCCTGCGAAAGAACGCGCGAAGCAGTTCTGCGATTTCCTGCGCAGCACTGACACACTTTCGATCACAGAGTTCTCGCATCGTACGGGACCCGACGCACGAACTATTTACACACAACGCGTGTTGGCGAGTTTCAATCCCGACTGGACAGCCGCGCATACGGCAGTCGATACGCTGATTGCCGACGGCCTGACACCAATCGGCGCCGGATTACTCGGAGCGTGGAATCAGTTGAACGTTCCGCTCACGGCGGGAATGCCTCGCGCGATTGTCTTGCTTAGTGACGGCATCAACACATTTCCCCCAGCCCCGGATGACCCGAGCGTACTCCCTGCCATTCCCGCCACTGTTCCGATCTTTACTATCGCACTAGGACCAGCCAGCAGTACACCGACATTGCAAAACATCGCAAACTCCAGGCCCGGTGGCGGTTATTTCGAAGTCTACACCGACGATGACATTCACCGGCTACATGAGATTTACGCGACGCTCCAAGCACTCGCGTCGGGCGCAGCAGGAATCGGTTTGGATTCCGCCGAGGTTGCCGCTTCATCGGAAGCGAGCCACGAGATGCCGGTCGAGAACGGCAACGATGAGGTGACCTTCACGCTTTCATGGAGCGATCCCGAGAGGCAAGTAGTCTTGATCGTTACCGGGCCCGATGGACGTCCATACAACGCGACGATGCCGGCCACGGCTGAGCAAAAAGGGACGAGTTATCACCTCGTGCGTGTAGCGGCTCCGAAGGCCGGCAAGTGGAAGCTCACGGTGAGCAATCGCAAATCCAAAAAACCCGTGAAGTACACCATCTCAGGTGCGGTGCAAACGTCTCTTAAACTGTCAGCAAAGGTAACCCAGGCCGGCACGGATCGGCTGGTTGTCTCAGCCAGTTTACGCCACGGACCAAAGCGGTTTTCTGATGCCAAAGTCGTGGCGCGCATCTCTTTACCATCGGCCAGCAATAGCAACGTGTTGGCCCAATTCAAAGACCGTCTCAACGGCGTCAAATTAACCAAAGAAGTCGACGAGCAAGGGTTGAAAGAGAATGATCGATTACTAACGAAGCTCGCCGTGTTCGCAATGGAATTCCGCAATCGGGAAGGAGGGCTGTTTGGACGAAAAATACAAACGCTCGAGCTGACGCCGCAGGGTGACGGCGAATGGGGCGGGCGCTTCCCGATTGCTGTTCCTGGTAATGCGCGAGTTGAGATCATCGCAACGGGCAAGATCGACGGACAATCGTGGCGGAGGATTGCGAGTCAGTCGGTGCACATCCCGCAGGGCGCCGAGCCGACCGATGAGAGCGGCCGCATCAAGAATATATTTGCGCGGAAGAACAAGCCGTTGGGCTTCGTCGAAATCGGAGCACAGGTTGTGAAAGACAGCGGGAAGGTCGCAACTCCGGAAGACGGCGTCAAAGTAAACATGATGATCAAGCAGAAGACTCGCACGGCGCGTACTTCAAATCTGCCTTTTCAGAACTCGGCCGAGGCTTACATCTGGCAGTTTGCAGAATCAGGGTTCAAAGCCGGCGACGCTGAAGTGACTATCGAGGTGACGCGCGGATCGAGAACGTTCACATCCAAAAAGACGATCAAGCTGTAAGGGGCGCAAAACCCTTATTCTGGTTTTCTCTGTGCAACCTCTGTGTTCTCTGTGTCTCTGTGGTGTAGTTTTACTCTGAATTCATCAACCACAGAGACACAGAGGACTCAGAGGTTGCACAGAGAAGAGCGCGATCGAGACTCTTTGGCGCAGTTACCGAACGCCCGCGTTCTCGTAAGAGATACGCGCGATTACGGCCCAGTCAGACTCACTCATTCCATTTGCCATCGCTGTTAGAAAACGATCGCGGACGATACTCGCAAACGGCATCGGTACAGACGCTTCATCTGCAGCCGCAAGCAGCAGGCGATTGTCTTTCAAGCCGAGCGGTAATTTGAAACCTACCGGCTCGAAGTTGTCAGCAGCGATCATGGCGCCGTAGGTTCGATAGACTGGTGAGCTGAATACCGATTCAGTCAGCACCTGTAACAACGCATCCGGAGCTACGTTGAACTTACGACCCAGTGCAAATGCTTCGCCCAATCCTTCGATCACTGCGGTGATGAGAAAATTGCCGGCCAGCTTAATCACATTCGCCGCCGGAGCATCTTCGCTCGAGTGAAAAGTCTTTTGACCGATAGCTTCGAAAATCGGTCGACAGTATTCCACCTGTTCGGCTGGTCCACATGCGACAACAAATAGCTTTGCGGCTTGAGCAACGTCCGGGCGGCCAAAGACCGGAGCAGCAAGGAAATGTTGTCGTCTTGATTCGTGCGCCTCGACGAGACGGCGCGACAGGCTGACACTGATAGTGCCCATCGAAATATGAATCGCACCGGCCGAGATATGGTTGACAACGTTACCTGGTCCAAACAAAACCTCTTCAACGGCACGATCGTCCGCCAGCATGGTGATAAGGACTTCGACATCCGTGGCCGCAGCGGCTGGCGCTTCCGCAACAGTCGCGCCGAGTGGCGCCAACTCCTCCGCACGGCTGCGTGTGCGGTTGTAGAGCTTCAACTCGTGTCCCGCGTTAATCAGGTTACGCGCGATCGCCGACCCCATACTTCCTAGTCCAATGAAACCGATTCTCATCTGCTCTCCCTCCGTTCAGTTAAAACCGACTATACGGTGAACTTATTGCTTAGCCACTGCTGCCCTATCGCGAATTAGTTTCTTTGCAAGCTCGGCTCGTCTTTCGATTTCGGTTTTCACTTCTGGTTTTAATTCCATTCCCTTTTTCAGATCGCGAGCTGCTTCTGTTTCCTTCCCGAGAAGGATGAGTATCAAGCCGCGGTTTACGTACGCCTCTCCGATGCCGGGATCAAGCTCGATAGCAGCCGTAAAAATCTCGCAACGCCAGCTCGAGATGGCCTTGTTTCATCAAAGCTGTGCCGCGTCCTTGCTGAGCCCAGGCGTGATTTGGCTCGAGCTCAAGACAACGATTGAAGTCAGCAATCGCCTCCGCGAAATTCCTCTTCGCGATGAAAACATAGCCGCGGTGGAAGTAAGCAGCAGTAGCTTTCGGATTGATCGAAATAGCCTGGTCCAGATCGCTCAGCGCACTTTTTAGGCGGTGAGGCTGAAATGCTCTTCTGCAAAGTTGCGGCGGTGTGTGTGATTTTGCGGATGGATCGCGCTCTTCTCTGTGCACAAAAAACCATGGGTTGTGGCAAGTAGTCGAAAGAACTATTTAGCGCGGGTAGTTACTGTACAGTGCGATGGGAATTGTAGACAGTTTCGTATTTGAAGTTTCCAAGGTGTTGGTGACGGTGTTTGACGAGATCGAGTACCGCTCAGCAAAAAGGGCAAGTCTCAAAGCAGCACGAAAACCGGCTATTGCGTTGAAACCCTCACCAGAGCAAAGTTTGCGAAGCGAGCGACCGCATAAAGCCTGGGGCGCAAGCACCAGGATCAGATCAACAAATATCGATTGAGCTCGCGAAGCGGCCGACAGCGCATTGATGTTTTGGGCGTCGACCGCTTCGCGAGCTTTGTCCGGTTATAAGTTGCGCAGTAATCTTTCGTCTGATTTAGACCATCCTCGATTCAAGGATTGCCATGTCACTAAAATTCATCAGCATCTCTATCTCACTCGTCGCCGTACTGACACTCGTCACCAACTCGTCTGCAATACACACGCAGACCACTGACAAACCCGTCGAGCAAGTCCGAAAGAACATTCAAGTACTCAAAGGACTGCCTGATTCACAGTTGTTCCTCTTAATGAACTTCGTCGGAGACTCACTCGGTGTTTCTTGTGATTATTGCCACGTCAAAGGTGAGAAGAATCCACAGACAGGCGATGATACATGGATCTGGGAAAAGGATGACAAGAAGGAGAAACTAGCCGCGCGTGAGATGATGCGCATGGTCCTCGATCTGAATCATAACAGCTTCAAGCGTGAAGGACTCGTGACCTGCTACACCTGTCATCGCGGCAGCACGCGACCCGAGCGCATGGTCTCGCTGCCACCGAGGGATCTCATTAAAGAATCACTTCAAACTCTACAAACTCCCAAGAAAGTCTTGCCCGCAGCGCCGGAGGTGATCGCGAAATATCTTTCCGCAGTGGGCGCGAAACAGAACGTCGCATCGAGCCCGATTGTGATGAGGGGCACTGTCGAGAGTCGAAACATTTCCGCAATTCTTGAAGTGACCTTCAAACAACCAAACAAGGCCCAGTGCGAGAGTGCACCAGAGAATTTTAGCCACAAAAAGGCAAAAAGCACATAAACAGAAATCCGAGTAGGGTCCTGTTTATGTGCCTTTTGTGCTTTTTTGTGGCTAAACTTTTTTTAGCGACCGACGCACCACTCCAGCACGGCCATGGCGCTGGTCAGTTTGTGTCGGGCTTGTCGGAAGGCGATGCTTTGAGGGCCGTCGAGGACTTCGCTCATTACGTCGTCGCCTCGCACGGCGGGCAAGTCGTGCATGAAGACGGTGTCGTCTTTTGAGAAGCGCTGCATGAAATCCTGTGTGACCGAGTAAGGTTTGAATTTCTCTTTCCAGTCGCTGTCGGGCTTTGGGGCTCCCATGGTTTGCCAGCGCGTGGTGTAAACCACGTCGAACTTGTCTCGTACACGAGAGATGTCGTGATGTTGCTCCACTGCTGAACCCGCTTGTTTGAGAACACTGGATGTAAGCCCGTATCCTTCCGGAGTTAGCAGCGTGAGCCGCATGCCCGGTGTCAGTGCGACGGCAAACGCGAGGGCCGCGGCGGTGTTATTTCCCTCACCTACGTACAACACGCTGATGTCCTGCAAACATCCGAAGTGCTCTTTGATCGTTACGAGATCCGCGATCGCCTGAGTCGGATGTTCGGTATCGCTCATCGCGTTGATAATCGACATCTCACTTTGCGAAGCGAAGGCGCGCATTTCGTCGATCGATTCGTTGGTGCGAACCACGAGAGCGTCGAGAAAACCGGACAGTACGCGAGCCGTGTCGTCGATCGTTTCCCCGGTGCAGATTTGTAGATCGTTTGGACCATACGCTACCGGTGTCGCACCTAATTTGATTGCCGCGACGGTGAAAGCAGTCCGCGTGCGCGTCGACGTTCGTTTAAAGTAGATGCCGATCGTCTTTCCGATCAACGGCGGCACAGCCACTCCGCGAGCTGCAATCTCGAGCGAGCGATTCACGAGCGAGGCGAGGTTCTCTGGTCCAATCTCATTCAATGAAAGGAGGTGTCTCGCGCGTCCCTCTCGCGGCAACTCAGTAACAACCTGCGGCGCAACACTCGTCGTCATAAAATTTCTCCAAATGTAAATTAGAGCTGGTGTAGCTCGTCATGAAGTATTCGGTAACACTCGCACGAATTAGCCTCGAGCGCGGCCCGGTCGAGAATCTCGATGTGACCGCGGCTATAACGAATCAGTCCGGCATTCAGCAAGGTTCGCGCCGCCATCGTGACGGCGGTCCGCGGCACACCCAGCGCATTTGAAATATTCTCCTGCGTGAGATCCAGCGTATCCGTCTTCGCGCGATCCTGTGCGATCAGTAACCAGCGCGTGAGGGCTTTCTCGATCGTGTGAAAACGGTTGCAGATGGACAACTGCGAGATCTGCGCAATCAACGCGTGGGTGTAGCTGAGCATGTGTTCGTGAAGACGCTCGCCGCGGTCGAATTCCTGTCGTAAAACTTCGGCTCTGATCCGGAACGCATCGACAGCGATCTGGACCGTCACTTCGTAAGAGATCATTCCCTTCTTCAAGATGGCCGGAAGCCCTACTGCCCCTTCACTGCCGACCATCGCGAGCTCCACTGTCGCGCCACTCTCGGTCGCCGACAGCAATGAGAGCAGGCCTTTGACTGGGAAATAGACGTGCTGGATCAAGTCGCCGGTTATGTAAACTACTTTGCCTTTTTCCAGGTGGATCTGCTCGAGTCGTGGCTGGATGCGCGCAAACTCTTCGTGAGGTAGTGCGGCTAGAATACGATTTTCAATTGTGACTGTTCCCAACGCGGCGCGCATAGCTAGATCATCAGGCGCAACTGAATCGCCAGTAGGTTCAGGAGTAACGTCTCGTTTGAGTGAAGAAAGAAATGATTGCCGGGTAACATCCGCAGTGAAAACGTCGAGCTCGTGTGCTCACGCCACGCTTCAAGATTCTCGCGTGGCACGTCAACATCCTGGAAACCACCAAACACGCTAATCGGACAGTCGAGTGGTGCGGCTTCCCTATATTCGTACGTATCGCAGATCGAAAAATCCGCTCGCAGTAGCGGTAACATCATCTCCATCAGCTCAGGATGCTCGAGCACCTCAGGGGGCGTGCCCTCAAGCTGCTTTATTTCTTCTAACAACTCACTGGTGGGCAGGTTATAGAGCGGCGCGTGACAATCTTTTAATTGCGGCGCTGAGCGTCCTGAGGCAAACAGGTGAAGTGGCAACGCACGGCCCTCACGTCGGAGCAATCGCGCGAGCTCAAAGGCGACGAGCGCGCCCATGCTGTGCCCGAAGAATGCAAAGGGCTTACTCAGAGATCCTTCAAGCGCAGGACCTAAAAGCTCGACGACATCTGTGAGCCTCGTGAGTGGCTGCTCCTGTGTCCGGCTTGCCCGACCAGGCAATTGAATTCCTACCACTTCAACGTTGGCCGGAAGCTTGTCGATCCAGCTTCGATAGACCATCGCACTGGCGCCGGCATACGGGAAGCAGAACAAACGAAGACTTGCCTTCGGGTTGGGTTTGAAATAACAGAGCCAGCGGTTCGTCGCCGCGATCTCGGGTTGAGTCAACATAACGAGTCGATGCGAGCGCCGGGATCGGCGACGATCGCGTGTAATAGATTTTGAAAACGATCGAGAAGATCTCTGATGGTGCTCACTGCAAAGAGGTCTGTGTTGTAGTGCAACTGGCCGAACAGTCGTCGCTCTGAATCCAAAAGCGAGAGTTTCAGTCCAGCAACTTCTACTGTTGGCAACGGATTATTCTGAAACACCAGCATCACTTGAAACGATGGCGCGTCGAGCGTTACGTCGCGCGCACGCGCCAGCAGCTCTCGGAACGTGGGATTGCCGCAGAAGTTGGTGTGCAAGACGATGTCGTCGACGAACAAGCCGATCAGGTTTTCAGTGGAGCCGTGATTTCGATTGGCGATATTTGTTCCGACAAGAATGTCTTGCTGGCCGCTGTACTGATGTAACAACAATTGAAACGCGGCGAGCAGCGTTATGAAAAGTGTGGTGCCATCGCGCTGGCCCAACTCCTTCAGTTGCCCGCTCAATTCTTCGTCCAATGAAACAAACTCTCGCTCGCCGCAGCAACTCGGCGGGCGACAGTAATCGATCTGTTTTTGCTGCCGCTGCCACACGGCGAAGTCAGCGTATTGAACCGGCAGGTTTGTTAGCGGCGCGGGTGTTCCGGCAATGAACGCTGCGTAAAGAACAGTGATCTCGCGCAACAGAATGCCGAGTGACCAATCATCGGCAATGATGTGATGCATTGAGAGCAGCAGCACATGTTCGTCTGATGCCAAACAAATCAATGCCGTCCGAAACGTTGGACCAGTTTCCAGTTTGAAGGGGCGTGTCGCTTCCACAGCCGCCAGACGGCGCACTACGGTTTCGCGCAACGGATCTGATCTGAGATCGGTGAGTGGCAGCGGCCAGTATGAAGGTGGCGGATGGACCGACTGAAACGGCCGGCCATCGGCAGTTACGTCGAACGTTGTGCGCAACACTTCCTGGCGGCGTACGACCGTCGAGACTGCACGCTTGAGCGTCGCAATGTCCAACTTCCCTTCCAACCGCAAAGCAATAGAGATGTTGAGAGCGGAACTCGCCGGATCGAGCTGATAACGCGCCCACAACGGTTCCTGCGCGTAAGCCAGCGGCGCACGCGGCGACCGTATCTGCCGGCGCGGAATCAGCAGCTCGGTTTTTTCCGTAACGCGTTGGGCCGCTTCACTCATTTCAAATCCTTATCCACAGTTACGCAGGATGTTCTGTGTAATCTGTGGATGAAGCTGGTAAAAAGTTTTCGAGTAACGTGCCGCGTTTCTGTTCAGACGCCAGCTCCACTACGAGCTGCGCGACGGCAAGATCGAGGACGCCCAATCCGAACGGGCTGAAAACCGTCACGGCTTCCGGGTCCTTTTTCACAGCCGCGGTCCCTTCTAAAACTTCGGCAAGTGTGCAGCGTATGAACTCCCGGCCGCAGGTCAATTGCTCCGCGAGGTGAATCGAAGTCTGCGCACGACACACATGCTCGACATCGTCAACCACGTTGTCGCTCACGAGAATTATCTCGGGTGAGAGATCTCGCAACGAGACGTGAAGAATGGTGCTGCCGGGAGCGCACTCCGAAATCGAAAGAATGTGAGGCGTGCTCGCCGACGTCGCAATCGAGATCACATTCGCCGCGCGCAGCACGCTCGACAATTCGCTGATCACTTCAACCTCGACGTCCTCACTCAAACGTCTCCACTTCTCTTTGAACTGCTCGGCTCGTCCGGCACTCAGGTCAAACGCGTAGAACTTTCTGAGTGACGGCCAAACGGTCCGCAGAAATCGCGTCACCTCGAAATTGATTGGTCCACACCCGACGATCCCGACTTCACGCGGCGGCTCCTTCTGAGTAGTCAAATGCAACGCGGCAAGAGACGCGCTGGCCGCGGTGCGTTTCGCACTCACAAGCGAGCCTTCCATGACGACTTGCGGATGTCCTGTTTGCGCAGAGTTCAAGATGATCACTGCGGACGCTCGATCCAAACCTTTCTCGATGTTAGCGGGAAAAGAAGAGATCCATTTCATACCCGCGATGCCGAATCCATCTCCGAGATAAGCGGGCAACGCGATGATCCGGCTTCGCTCATCTTTTGGAAAACGCAGAAACAGTGAATGCGGCAAGGAGCTCTCGCCTCTGCCATGCGCGGTGTATGCAGCAGAGATGGCAGCGAGGATTTCCCGCTCGCGTCCGTCGAGAAGAACCCGCACATCCTCGCTGTTGAGAGTTAGTATGTCGCGGCTCGTCATATGTGTCCTTCATTGGCTCAGGCAGACGAGTCCTGCCTCAGCCGGAATTAAAGTTGTGACTGGTGACTAAATCAGAAAAGCCGGCCGCCCGTCGTCGCTTCCATTTCGGGTACGATCAGCGCCGTGCCTCTATCCTCGGTTGGAACTCCCAGAACCAGAACTTCCGAGATATGTTTTCCAACTTGCCGTGGTTTGAGGTTGACGACAGCGAGCACCTGGCGGCCCAGTAGGGACTCGGGAGAATAGTTGGTAGCCTGGGCGATGCTGCGTCGCATTCCCAGCTCCGTACCGAAGTCGATCGTTAACTTGTAAGCAGGCACGCGGCAGCCTTCGGCCGGTTCGACCGATGCGATGCGGCCCACACGAATATCAACCTGCCCAAAGATCGAGAAGTCTATCGTTTGCTCATCCATAACGTTCGCGAAGTCTCAGCTAAGCGTCTCCCGTCGCGGCGCTGGATTTTACCATCGGCGTCGTCACTGCGTCGTGTAGACCCAGCCAAAACTCGGCGATCAGTTTCAAGTGCTTATGGTAGCCGTCGACGATCCGCGCCAGGCTATGCTCATCGCGCGCATAACGTTTCACAGCATTCAGCGACTCGTCCTTATGGTCCTTCTCGGCGGCGCCGATATGCGTGTAGAAGTATTCGCACGCTTCATGGAACTCGTCAGGATTGGACCACAACGGCAGGTAATTGCGTGCGCCGTCGTAGAGCTTTCGCAGCATCGTGTAAGCCTGCCACTCCAGCGCGAGCTGCGCGCCGAAAGACATCTGAGAGTCGGCGTAAAGCTCATGTTCGCCGTCAATCAGCTCGCGTGTGGTCGGCAGCATCTCAAACTCTCGTTCGAGCCGCTCCGGATCGAGCCGGCCCTTCTCTCCCATTTGTTTAGAAAGCTCGTTGAAGAACAAGGTGAGCAACACAGAGTGGGCCTTCGTCGGATTTCCGTAACCCATCTCCGAATAGAGCGTCTTGACATACTCGCTCTTAGCGTCGAGATCGTCGGTGGCGGTGACGAGGGTTGCCATCGCATCGGGGAACGACTTCACCCATGCTCCATAGTTGCGAGCAAAGACTTCCAGCTCCTCGATGCTAAAGCTTTCCGCCATCCACTTGCGGTAGAAGTCGTTCTCGAGGGCAGGCTGGCTTGTGATCTCCTCCAATAATTTCTCAAGACCGTTGGTCATGGTAGTAATCTCCTTCTTTTGTTTAAATGAGTCTTTATCCACAGATTGCACCGACCCCCAGAAAAAACAATCTGTGTAATCTGTGGATGCTATTCGCCGCTGGCTGCGACGTGGACCAGATGTTTGTTGGTGTGGTTGACAAGATCTCGCAGCCGCACGAGGTGTTGCAGGCTGTTGAGAACGGAAGCGGTATCAATGCCAAAGTCGATGAAGCAGGCTACTTCGTCGACGCCGATCTGCTTCAAACGAGCAATTAGATCGAGACATTTTTCCGGCGTTCCGATCAAAGAGGCGGTTTGGTAGTAACGCTCAAAAGCAAACGCCACCAGGTCGTCGATGTATTCCTGATCGATGTCGACTTTTATGTCGAGACTCTTGGTCATCGTTTCGATCAGACCGACGTGCGCTTTGAGGTAGTTGCACAAAGGCGTGCGTGCTTTGCTCAACACATAATCGAGGTTTTCGCCGACAAAGGTGTGCAGCATCAACGTCACCTGGCGGGTTGCAGGATCGTGACCGTGCTGAGCGAGACTCTCGCGATACATCGCAATCTTGGTCGCGACTTCATCAACCGACTGCCCCAATAAAGCAGTTAGAATATTGAAACCGCGCGCACCTGAGTTGACGAACGTTTCCGGGTCGCCACTGCACGTGATCCAGATCGGCAATTCGGTTTGTATCGGACGAGGCAGAACCTTCAACTCCGTCTCGCTGCCCTTGCCGTCGCGTGCGGTGATCGACTCACCACGCCAGAGACGCTGCACTTCCTCAATGCCGCGCCACATCTCGTCTCGCTTCTGCGCGAACCTTTCAGGGAAGAAAGCGAAGTCGTTGGGAATCCAGCCGGAGGTAAACGAGACGCCGGCCCGTCCGTGCGAGAGGTTGTCGACTACGGACCACTCTTCCGCAACGCGAATCGAATGATGCAGCGGCATGACGACGCTGCCGGCGCGCAGCCCCACGCGTTGAGTAATCGTCGCGAGCGCGGCGTTCAAGACAGACGGGTTGGGATATGGACCACCACTCTCGTGAAAGTGTCGTTCGGGCGTCCAGACAGCCGTGAATCCATTACGATCAGCAAACTTCGCGCCTTCAAGATAAAGCTGGTATTTGTCTTCGCCGGGACGGAGGTTATCAGCAGCGAAGAAGAACAGACTGAAGTCCAGTTTTCTATGTTGCGTGCTGGTAACGAGCGGCTCAATCGTCTCCGCTGTGGTTGCGGGTGGCTCTTCGTCCTCCGTTTCATCTTCATCGATCATCGCCATCACCATGTCGAGCTGACTCTTGTCGAGTGCCGTCAGCGATAGGTCGATCTGCGTCTCTTCTTCCCGTGCGGGTTTAGCTGGTTCTTGTTTGTCGCTAACGATCGTGGCCATTTCCGCTACCGTCGGATGCTGGAAGATCTGCTGCGGAGTCAGATGAATGCCGGCACGTTTGGCTTGCGCGATGATTTGGATGCCGAGAACGGAGTCGCCTCCGAGCTCGAAGAAGTTGTCGTGGATACCGACCTGTTCGATACCGAGCATCGTTTGGAAGATCTCGACCAGAGTGCCCTCGACTTCGTTGCGCGGCGCTTCGTAATTTGCCAGCGATGCTGGTCGGGGATGCATCGTCGTGGGCCGTGCCACTTCGATCTGTTTGATCTCCTCGATCACGTCCGCCGCGGTAATCGAGCTCATCTCTGCGATCGAAGCCTGTAGATCACGCGCCGAGACGACAACCTGCGGTGGGGTGGAATTTGAGATGATGCGTTTGAAAGCCTCGACGCCTTCGTGTGGCAGGATCCCTTCGCGCAACGCTCGCTGATAGACGCCTGTCTTGTCCGTTTCAATTGCTTGCGGTGCTGTTCTCTTCTTCGCCGTGGCCAGCCCACGGAACGATTCCGCGGCGTCATTCACGCGCTTCTGACTGAAGCCATCGATCACGACGCTCTCAACTCCATTCTCGTCCATCAGAATGATGTCGAACGTGATCGTCTCTTCTTGTGGCAGGTCGTCGCGGAATTTGATGTGCGCAAAGATTTTTCTCGGCAGCGGACGTTTCATCGAAAGTCGTTTGTACGACATCGGCAGATAGTGACCGCCGCTCACGAGGTAATGCTTGGCGGTTCCGGTCGCGCGATCGAGTAGCGCCGGATGGAGTTTGAACTGGTCAAAGTCAGCAGCGAACTCGTCTGGAAGCTCGAAGGTAGCAAGCAACTCTTTTTCACCGAGATATACATGTTGCAAGCTCTGCCAGCGCGGACCCAAATCAGGATCGAATTCATATTCGTCAGTGACGAGGATCTCCCGTTTGCTACAGCGGGCCCGTAGCGCAGCGAGGTCGTGTCGCTGCGGCGGTTCCGATTGAGTGAAGCTGATCTCACCGATGGCGTAGTCCTGCCAGACAGGTTCACTTCCGTTCTCGGACGGAAGCTCGCCGATGATGCGAAACTGATATCCGTCACCGTCTTTCTCAAGAAGCGTTCGCACTTCGCGCGTCTCGTCGTCGCGCAAACCCAGCGGTGCAAGGAAGAACGCCTGGTTTATCTCGATCGTGTTGTTCTCGTCGTGCGAGTTCTCACGAAGCTCGAAAGCAGCGCGGGCCATCTCGAGATAAGCGGTGCCGGGCATGATCGCGGCGCCGACAATGCGATGATCGTCGAGCACCCAATGCGTTACCGGACTGATGCGCGTCGCATACTCAGTTTCTGAAAGCTGTCGATCGAGCAGCGGATGCCCGGTGTGAGATTCGACGTGGTCATCACGTAAACCAAACTGGGCTGCAGTATTGATTAGCATGCCGACTTCGGCCCATGCGTCCCAATTGATCGAGACCGCAGGAGTTCCGGTACGCGCCGAGAAGTCATGCGCAAATGCATCAAGGAAAGCGTTTGCAGAACAGTAATCGGCGTGGCCGAAGCCGCCGAGAATCGAGCTGCGCGATGAACAGAGAACCAGAAAATCGAGCGGCGTGTGGGCGAAGAACACATCGATCATCCGTGTGCCGTTTACCTTTGGCGCAAACACTTCGGCGGCTGTCTCGGGGTTCATCAGTTGAATCACGCGCCCGCCGGGAACACCGGCCGTGTGAATCACGCCGTTGATTGGACCAAGACGTTTGCGCACTTCTGCGACTGCCGCGCCAAACTGCTCTTTGTCGCCGACGTCTGCACTCAGGATCAGAACTTCAGCACCGAGCGCTTCGAGCGCGCGCACACGCTCGATCTTACGGCGCGTCGCATTTGACTCCAGCTGCGTTGCGATTAATTGGTCCCACTCTGCGCGTGGTGGTAGTGGCGTGCGTCCAACGAGCGCGAGGCGAGCGTGTGCTTCCTGCGCGAGGTAGTGAGCAAACTCCAGCGCCATCCCGCCGAGACCGCCGGTGATCAAATAAACGCCGCGTTGTTTCAGGCGCGGAGCTTTCGTTTCAGTCAGGTGAATCGGCTCGAACGTTTGCACCCAGCGGTGTGCACCGCGATACGCGACGACACTCTCTTTCTCATCCGACTCGCATTCCGCAATCAGTTGTTTGCACAACGCTTGGAGATTGGCTCCAACCACCACATCCACACTCCGGCACAAGACGTGTTCATATTCCTGCGGGATCACGCGACATGGACCCAGCGCCAGCGCCTTCTCGGGATAAAGCTTCTCTTGCCCCGTAACATCGTGCATGCCGTCGGAGACGACGCACAGGTGAAGCGGCTCACGCGTGCCGTGTTCTTCCAAAGCCTGCGTGAGGTATACGAGACTGTAGAAACTTCGTTGCTCGAGCTCTTCGTGCGACAGGGATCCGGTTACATTCCAGAGGTGAAGAATCCGGCCGGGCTTGAAACCATTTGCGGCAAGCTCTTTCAGCAACGTCAGGTAATGAGTGCGGTCTGAAGGATTGATGGCGTAAACACGGTCGCTAATCCGGCTGAAACTCTTCCCGGCTTTGACTGTAACGACACTGCGGCCGTTAGCTCTAAGCTGTCGTGACAGTTCCACACCCACGCCGCACTCGTCCTCAAAGAGCAGCCAGGCCGCGTTGTCACTTGGACCACTCTCCACGTCCGGCACTCGCTTCCATGACGGAACGTAAAACCATTCAGCGATATCACTCCGCCGCGTTGACGACTGAACCTCCTCGGCTTGCCGTTGCGCGAGATGCGGTGGATCGATCCAGTAGCGCTGGCGCTCGAACGGATACGCGGGCAGATGGACCCGACGCCGGCGCTCACCTTCGTAGAGACGCGACCACTTCACGTCCACGCCCGACAACCACAAACGCCCCAGCGTCGTAAGCATGTATTCGAAATCCGGGGCGGACTCTTCCGGATGTCGCAAAGAGTTGACGACGATGCGCGTAGTTCCCTTCTGTGGATGGTGTCGCAGCAGCGTGGTCAACGTCCGCCCTGGTCCAACTTCCAGAAACACGCGATCTCGATCGTCAAACAGCGCTACGATATCGTCGTTGAAACGCACGCAATTGCGCAGGTGCCGACCCCAGTATTGTGGGTCCGTTGCTTCTTCCGCTTCTATCCACTTGCCTGACAAGTTCGAGAGGTAAGGAATCTGCGGAGCGCGCAGTTTGATACTCGCCACTTTGGTAACGAACTCGTCGAGGATCGAGTCCATCATGGCCGAGTGAAATGCGTGCGAGGTGTGTAGACGGCGGCTTACGAGATTGCTCGCCCCGAGATCTTTCTCCAGCTCATCAACCGCAGTGATCGGACCAGAAACCACGCAGAGCGACGGCGCATTGACCGAAGCAACCGAGAGCTCCCTTCCTTCGATCAGCGCCCGCACCTCATCTTCCGGCATTGATAAAACAAGCATCGCTCCGGGCGGCAGGCTTTGCATCAAACGTCCGCGCATCGCTACCAGAGCCAGCGCGTCTTCCAATTCCATAACACCCGACAGGCAAGCCGCGACATACTCACCAATGCTGTGTCCGATCATCGCCGCCGGTGTTACGCCCCACGATATCCACTGTTGCGCGAGGGCATACTCGATGACAAAGAGCGCGGGCTGCGTGACTTCCGTTTGCTTTAGTCGCTCGGAAGCTTCGGCCGCAAAAAGCACATCGCGAAGATCGAACCTGAAGTGTGGTTTGAGTATCTCAGCGCAACGATCTACTTCCGCGCGAAAGACCGCCTCATGCGTGTACAACTCTCCGCCCATTCCCACGTACTGCGATCCCTGACCGGGAAACATCATCACGACCGGACGCTCACGCGGCTCCTGCAATCCGGTAAACACTTGCCGGTGGTCCAAAGTCGAAAGCACACGCACGGCGTCAGCGGTATCGTGGCAAACCGCAATCCTTCGATAGTCAAAAGCTTTGCGTCCGTGTTGCAACGTGTAAGCGACGTCGGCAAGATTCGTCTCCGGATGCTCTTTGAGATGCGAGATCAGATTGAGCGTGGCGCCGTCGAGAGCTGTCGCAGACCTTGCTGACAGGACTACTAACTGCGCCGCGCGATCCGACTTCTCACTCAACTCATCCGGCGCCTCTTCAACCACGACGTGCGCGTTTGTGCCGCCAATGCCGAATGAGCTGACGCCGGCCCGCCGAGGTGCGCCATTCACCGTCCATGGTCGCAGAGCGGCATTCACCTCGAAAGGTGTTTCCTCAAAATTGATTCGTGGGTTTGGACGCTCGAAATGAAGACTCGGCGGCAGCTCGCGATGTTTGAGCGCTAACACTGTCTTGATGAGGCCGGCAACTCCCGCCGCCGCATCGAGGTGACCGATGTTGGTCTTGACTGAGCCGAGCGCGCAGAATCTTCGCTTGTCAGTCGCAGATCGAAAGACTTCTGTTAAAGCCTCGACCTCGATCGGATCTCCGAGTGTGGTTCCGGTGCCGTGCGCTTCCACATATGTGATTGTTTCCGCAGGAACATCAGCCACCATCTGAGCTTCCGCGATCACTTCGATCTGCCCGCGGACGCCCGGCGCCGTGTAACCGACTTTCAGCGAGCCGTCGTTGTTAATCGCGGAGCCGCGAATGATGGCATCGATCGTGTCACCATCAGCGAGAGCATCTTCCAAACGCTTCAGCACCACGATTCCGGCGCCGCTACCATCCACCGTGCCGTCCGCGCTCGCGTCGAAAGCACGGCAATGGCCATCAGACGAGAGGATGCCGCCCGTTTGATGTAGATAACCGTTTACTGGCGGTGCGGAGACCGTCACGCCGCCGGCAAGCGCCATGTCGCATTCACCGTTGAGCAGGCTCTGGCAGGCGAGGTGCACGGCAACTAACGAGGTTGAGCACGCCGTCTGCACAGTGACTGCCGGTCCCTTCAGGTTCAGCTCATAAGCAACACGAGTCGTTAAGTGATCGACGCGGTTGTGAATGGAGGTCTGAAGACTGCCTACCTTCTCGATGAGTTGTTTGTGCGGCAGGAGGTTAAAGAGCAGATACGTGTTTATGCTGGAGCCGGCGAAGAAACCTATTGGACCATCGTAACTCTCAGCGGTGTAGCCCGCGTTCTCAAGTGCTTGCCAGGCGCATTCCAACATGATGCGACGCTGTGGGTCCATCGTCTCCGCATCGCGCGGGCTGAAGCCGAAGAAATTCGCGTCGAAGAGATCGGAGCCTTCTAAGACGCCTTTGGCTTTGACGTAGTTTGGCGCGCGCAGTTGAGACTGGTCCACACCTGCCTTGATCAGCTCTGGCTCGGAGAAGAAAGAAATCGACTCCACGCCGCCGCGCAGGTTGCGCCAGAACTCATCGACGTTCGCCGCGCCTGGAAACCGACCGGCCATTCCGATAATAGCGATGCTATTCTTCATGCTTGCTCTCCTGCCAATACCTATCCACAGATTACGCAGATTGTTTATGGCATCCGCGTGATCTGTGTAATCTGTGGACTGTTTTCACTTGCGGCGTTCCGCTGCTTGCCTGCGTCTTTCAGCGCGCTGGTGGACCTTCTGGAGGTTTGGACGTTGGCCGTTTAGATTGGCGAAGTATTGGGCCAGTGAGCCAACGGTCGGGTGTTTGAATAGTTCGACGATCGAGAGGTCGTGATTGAAAGCCGCGCGCAGCTCAGCGTGTACTTTGACCATCAGGATAGAGTGCCCACCGAGGTCGAAAAAGTTATCGTCTCTACCGACTCGTTCCACTTGCAGTACCTTCTGCCAGATGGCCGCGATGATCTGCTCTACTTCGTTTCGCGGTTTGACGTATTCGTTTGACCGCGCCCGATCTGCGGTGTCAGGTGCGGGCAAAGCATTGCGATCGACTTTGCCGTGGCGCGTCAGCGGTAGTGCATCGACGAATGCAAACGTCGTTGGAACCATGTACTCGGGCAGACTCTGCCGCAACAGCGCGCGCAGCTCGTCAGTGAGAGTTTCTGACGCCTGGCGTGGCACGACGTAAGCCACCAACTGCTCATCGCGCACGACGACAACTACGCGGCGCACATTCCCATGTCCGGCAAGCAGGCTTTCGATCTCGCCCAGCTCGATACGGTAGCCGTGCAGCTTTACCTGTTCATCAAGACGACCGAGGAATTCGAGAGTGCCATCCGGAAGAAAACGTGCGCGGTCACCGGTTCGATACAGACGTGCGCCCGGTGTCGTCGAGAATGGATCGGGAACAAACCGCGCGGCAGTTAAATCAGGTCGATTCAAATATCCGCGCGCGAGTCCGTATCCACCGATGTAAAACTCGCCGTCGATTCCCATTGGTACTGGCTGGAGTTGATCGTCAAGAACGTACGCATGGACGTTCGGGAGCGGGCGGCCGAGACTTGGCTGCTGCGAGCTTCGGACCTCACACGACGTCGCATCGACCGTGCACTCGGTTGGACCATAAACATTGACGAAGCGCGTTGCCGTTTGCGCTGATAACGATGACCAAAGGCTTGAGTCAAGTGCCTCTCCGCCGACAAGGACCAGAGATGTGCTCAGCGTACCTGCTTCAAGCAGGAGCTTTAGTTGCGATGGCGTGCAGTCGAGCACATCGAGGGAGTTCTCGTTGATGAAGTCGCGGAGTCGCGCAGCGTCAGGGCGTAATTCCTCGGGTACGATGTAAAGCGTGTGCCCGCTAAGCAGTTGGACCAGTTGCTTCACTGAGGCGTCGAAAGCAAACGGTGCATTGAGACCGATACGCAGGTGTTCGCTGGCTGGATAAATCGAATGTCGCAGAGCGTTTGCCAGATTCACAGCCGAACGATGCTGAATCATCACACCTTTCGGCTTGCCTGTAGAACCAGAGGTATAGATCACGTAAGCCAGATTACTAGCAACAGCGGGGGCAAGCCCCTCTTCCTGACTTGTTCTATCTTGCGACGTTCGAGGAATGAACTCTGCTTGACTTGTGCTCTCTTGCGACGTTCGAGGAATGAACTCTGCCTGACTTGTGCTCTCTTGCGACGCTCGAGGAATGAACTCTGCTTGACTTGTGCTCTCTTGCGACGTTCGAGGAATGAACTCTGCTTGACTTGGTCTATCTTGCGACGTCGGAGGAATGAACTCTGTTTGACTTGGTCTATCTTGCGACGTCGGAGGAATGAACTCTGTTTGACTTGTTCTATCTTTCGACGTCGGAGGAATGAACCCTGCCTGACTTGTTCTCTCTTGCGACGTTCGAGGAATGAACTCTGCCTGACTTGTGCTCTCTTGCGACGTTCGAGGAATGAACTCTGCTTGACTTGTGCTCTCTTGCGACGTCGGAGGAATGAACTCTGCCTGACTTGTGCTCTCTTGCGACGTTCGAGGAATGAACTCTGTTTGACTTGTGCTCTCTTGCGACGTTCGAGGAATGAACTCTGCCTGACTTGTTCTCTCTTGCGACGTTCGAGGAATGAACAAGTCAGGAAGGGTGGCTTGCCCCCGCTCGTCGATAACAAGCACTTCCGCTTTGGTTTGCGGCAGAGTTGAATGTGACCTGGACTGGGTTAACACCACCTTCACGTCCGAGTCCTCGAGCATGAACTGAATTCGCTGCATCGGGTACGTCGGGTCGAGTGGCAGGTACGCGCCGCCGGCTCTTAATATCGCCAGCACACCGACGATCATCTCGAGACTGCGTTCCACATAGATGCCAACGATCACTTCCGGCCCAATGCCGTGCGCACGCAGTTGCGCCGCCAGCGTCTCGACACGTTCATTCAATTCTGCGTACGTCAGTTTCTTGTCTGCATACACCAATGCATCCCGATCTGGTGTCTGCTCAACCTGCGCCGCGAAGAGCTCGTGTAAACAACGTTCTTCAGCGAAATCGACTTGGGTGTCATTGAATTCGGAGAGTTGCTGCTTCTCTTTATCACTCAAGATCTCCAACTCGCCTATTGAGGTTTCCGGGTTCCTGAGCGTGTGTGCGAGCAAGGTATTCAGCCGACCCGCTAATCTGCGGTCACCACGGACTTCGAGCAGCAACGAATCAGTGGTCTGTGCACAAGAGAGCTTGACATCAAACCGATCCGCGTTGCTGTACAACTTGTAGACGGAGAACAAAACATTCGCTGCCTGTCGCGCGGCGGGCCAGTGCGTAAATTCGAAACCGAATGGGCAGTACGGTTCGGATTCCTCTCGGGCCCACTCGAAGTAATCCTGCCACGCGCGCGCATCAGCGACGGTCTTCTCGGTAAGCGCCAGCACATCCGTGAACCGCATGTTTGGCGAGAGCCGGATGGTTACGGGCAGCGACCTGGCAAGTGGACCAAGCACCTGGTTGAGCTCTTCAAACTCTCGACCATCATAGGTGTTGCCAACCAGCAGTTCATCTACTCGCGTCAATCGCCACAGCAATGCTTGCCAGCACGCCAGCAGCCACGTCTCTGGAGTCTGATCGTAGCGGCGCGAAATGAATTCGAGCTCGGAAGTTATCAACCGGAGGGAGGCTGCACCCATTGAACCCGGCAGTGTCTGAGTGAAAAGGGTTGCGAGCTTCTGGCTACGCCAGTATTGCCAGCCTTCTTCAGCGTCCGGCTCTTCAAGCAGCTCCTGTTGCCATGCGGCATACTTTACGTACGGCAGCGCTGGCTCCGTCTGCCGCGTCTTCGCATAGCCATCACACAGCTCTGCGAATAGACGATTAAGAGAGCCGGCGTCAGCAATCAACGCGGGCATCGTCAAAACGAGAAAGTGACGACGCGCAGCGACGGTCAGCAACGAAGCTCTTACGAGAGGTCCATTCTCAAAATCGAAAGGCGTGTGTGCTTCCTCTGCGATGATTGCATCCACGTGGGACGCGTCCACATCCATCGTGCGCCAGGCAGGTACAACATGTTCATTAACGACTTGCACGGGAAATTTCACAGCGGTTAACGTGCGAAAAGTCGTGTGCAGCACGTCGGACCGATTAACGATCAGGCACAGAGCATCATAGAGCGCGCGCGAGTCGAGCTCGCCATCGAGTCGAACGACCAACTGCGTCTCGTAGCTCCCTCCCTCCCGCTGCAGAGCCCAGAGGTGTCGCTGTTGCTGCGATAACTGAAATCCCTTAACTACTGCTGTATTCACTTTATTTACTGGTTACGCCGAAGGCGTTCGCTAATTGCAGCCCAGGGTTCGAAGCGAAGCTAGAACCCTGGGTCACAATTTATAGGAGCGAGAGAACCCTGAAAGGGTTCGGCAGTTGGCGAACCCTTTCAGGCTTTGCAATTTGTTGTGTGGTATACCCAAGGTTGTCGCTGCGCTCCAACCTTGGGGCTGGAATTAGCTAACGCCTTCGGCGTTATTAAACTGGACTGCATTATCAAACTGGACTGCGCGTGGAGTTGCGGTTGAGAGTTTTTTGAGTTTTGACTTCTTCTTCACTTGCGCCTCTTCGGGGTCGAGCATCTCGAGCAAATGCACGGGCGTGTCGATCGAGGCGAGGAGGCTGGTCAGAATGTTCTCGTAGTGCTGGACCATGCGCTCCACCGTGGTGGCCTTGAAGAGATCGGTGCTGTAACGTATCGAGCCTTTCAGTCCGTCGTCTGTCTCTTCTATCGTCAAACTCAAGTCAAAGGCCGTCGTCCCTTCATCTATCTCGAGCGTGCTCACCGCGAGTCCGGGCAGCTCCAGTTGCTGCGCATTTTGAAACACGAACATCACCTGGAACAGCGGATTGCGATCGAAAATGCGTTCCGGTTGCAAAGTCTCGACCAGCTTCTCGAACGGGAGGTCCTGGTGTGCATACGCGTCGAGCGTGATCCGGCGCACGCGCTGCAGCAGCTCCTTGAATGTCGGATTGCCGTTGAAGCTGGAACGAAGCACGAGCTGGTTGGTGAAGAAGCCGATGAGACCTTCGATCTCGCTGCGGTTTCGGTTCGCGATGTCGGTGCCGACGACGATCTCGTCCTGACCAGTGTAGCGATGTAACAGCGTCTGCCATGCTGCTAAGAGCGTCATGTAGAGCGTGACGCCCTCGCGTTGACTGAGCGCCCGCAGCTCATTCGAGATCTGCGCTGACAACGAGAAGAAGCGCCGCGCTCCGCGAAAACTCTGCACTGGCGGCCGTGGATAATCCAACGGTAATGCCAACGGTTCAAGCCCGGCGAGCTGCTGGCGCCAGTAGTCGAGCTGCTCGTGCAATACTTCACCTTGCAGCCATTCTCGTTGCCACACGGCGAAGTCGGCATACTGGATCGGCAGCTCTGCAAGCGGTGTGGGCCTTCCTTCAACAAACGCACGATAGAGCGTCGCCACTTCGCGTACGAGAACGCCCATGGACCAGCCGTCGGCAACGATGTGGTGCACGGAGAGCAATAACACATGCTCTGTTTCGTCGAGGCGTAGCAACAGCGCACGCAGCAACGGTCCGCGCGTGAGATCGAAAGGTCTGCGCGCTTCCGCGGAGGCGAGCTGTTGTACGGTGTCCGGCGAGGACGGAAGCGTGCTCAAGTCTCGAATTTCCAAATTAAGTTCGGCTATCGGACTGATGACCTGCGTAGGCTGACCTTCACGCATGTGGAAAGTCGTCCGCAGGATCTCGTGGCGCTGCACTATCTCGTTGAGTGCGGAAGCAAACGCCGTGGGGCTTAGCGGACCTGAGAGTCGCACTGCCGCTTGAATGTTGTAAGCCGGGTTGCCGGGAACGACCTGGTCCATAAACCAGAGTCGTTGCTGCGCGAATGAGAGTGGCAAAGCGGTGTCGCGTGAGGCGCGCGGAATGGGCGACGTGGTACCCGTGCCTCGCTCGATGCGTTTGGCGAGCTCCGCAATTGTTTTTGCCTCGAAGATGCTGCGTAGAGGAATCTCGATCTGGAACATGTCGCGCACGCGCGACATCAATTGCGTCGCCAGCAGTGAGTGTCCACCCAGCTCGAAGAAGTTTTGGTCCACACTGACGTGCGGGCGGTTCAAAAGCTGCTCCCACATCTGGGCCAACTGCCGCTCGATATGCGTGCGTGGTTCGACGTGAGCGCCTGTGGATTCCAAAGCCGGATCTGGTAGTGCACGTCGATCGACTTTACCACTCGATGTCGCAGGCAGCTCTGCCAGTAAGACGAAAGCCGAGGGCACCATGTATTCGGGCAAGCGATTCTCGAGTCGTTCGCGCAGCTCTTTCACAAGCAGCTCACGACTGCTCCAAACGACTTCGGCTGGTTTGTCGATCTTGCGCGAAACAGTTTGGGAATCTCGCCGCGCGTAGAGGTTATACAGATTCGTTTGCTCGAGCATCGCGTCCTGCTGAACGTGGACCTCAAACCCGTGCCGGCGCAGCAGCTCAGTCACTTGCTCAACGCGACCGTCGAGATCGTGAACCTCCATCACTATCTGCTGAATCCTCGGCCAATCAGCATCATCGATGCCGGAGAGCACCTCGAGCTCGCCTTTTTCGACGTCAATCTTCAGCAGATCGATCTTCTGCACGCCTTCATCGCGAATCACTTCCGACAAGGTCTTCAACTGGCACGTAAAACGTTCGCTCGTTAAGCGCTCGGCAATCAGCTCGTCAAGCTGCTCCGCTGAAAGCAAAGCGTTACCGTTGTTCCCCATCACGAACGACTTAACCGTCTCACTATCCGCAACCACATCAGCAAAGCGCCCGGAGATCAGCGAAACGTTTGGATAGTAAGTAAAGCTTGCCTGCTCAGACACGTTTGACAGCCCACACGCAAACAGCTTCGTGTTCGGCGCATGAATCTCCGCATTGCGTCGCAAAATCTCGAACACGGGCGGAATCGGCTCGAAGGAATAGACCACTGACTGCGGCGCCAGGCGGCTCGCAAAGAGCGTGAAGAGACCGATGTTTGCGCCCACATCAAAGATGCAGGCATCGTTCGGGATCTCGATGCCAAAGTTGAGATAGGTCTTATCCGCAAAGATCTCCTCATACATAAACTCCGTCTCGTTGCGATTGCGGCAGACGATCGTCATCTCGTTTGGCAGCTCAAACTGAATCAGATTCTCGAGTTGACCTGCCGCTTCCAGACCAAGCAACCGGTTGATCGGTGCGGCGCGCTGCGGATCCGGAACGACGTAAGCCACTAAACGTTTATCGCGCGCGACGACCACTGCCTGCTGCACCGCCGGATGCTCGTTCAACGCCGCCTCGATCTCTCCGAGCTCGATGCGGAATCCGCGCAGCTTCACTTGATGGTCCGTGCGCCCGAGGTACTCAATATTTCCATCAGCCAGATAGCGCGCCAGATCGCCGGTTCGATAGATCCTTGATCCACCAAACGGATCCGGTAAGAAACGTTCCGCTGTTAAATCCGCCCGGTTCAGATAACCGCGCGCCAGTCCGACGCCGCCGATGTACAACTCACCAGGCACACGAGGCGGCACTACTTGCAGGTTCTTATCGAGCACGTAAATTTGCGTGTTCGCTATGGGCCGTCCGATCGGCACTACCGGCCGCTCCACCGCGCTGCGGCAGTCCCAGTACGTCACATCCACCGATGCTTCCGTTGGTCCATACAGGTTATGCAACGCCGCCGGCAGTAGCTTCACAAACTTTTCTTTTAGCTCATACGACAATGCTTCACCGCTGCAAATCACTCGTTTGAGACTGCGGCACTCGCGAGCTTCTCTTTCCTCCAAAAACACCGCGAGCATCGACGGTACGAAATGCATCGTCGTAATCTGTTCCTGCTTGATCGTTTCGACCAGGTACTGACTGTCGCCTTGTGCGCCAGGCTGCGCCATTACCAGTCGCGCGCCTGTAATCAATGGCCAGAAGAACTCCCAGAGCGAAACGTCAAACGTGTAAGGCGTCTTCTGCAATACACGATCGTTCTCGGTTAACTGATACGCATCCTGCATCCATAGTAGGCGGTTGCAGATACCCTCGTGCGTGATCATCGAGCCCTTCGGGCTTCCGGTCGAACCCGAGGTGTAGATCACGTAAGCCAGGTTGCTGGGAATGGTATTGATCGCCGGGTTCTCTTTGCTCTCACGGGTCATCTCATTCCAGTCCGCATCAAGGCTGATCGATTTCACTTGCGAAACGATCTCGCGGAAGCGTTGCGCAGTCAGGACGACGCGTATTCCTGCTTCCTCGATCATCAAGCTCAGTCGCTCTTGCGGATACGACGGGTCCAAAGGCACATACGCCGCTCCAGCCTTGAGTATCCCCAACAGCCCGATCACCATTTCCAGCGATCGCTCGAGACAAATCCCCACAAGCGTTTCTGGCCCCGCGCCGAGTGCGCGCAGGTGGTGGGCCAACTGGTTTGCGCGCTCGTTCAGCTCGTCGTAACTGAGGCGTTCGTCGTTGTACACCAGCGCTGTGGTTCCGGGTGTGCGCGCAACTTGCGTCTCGAAGAGTTCATGCAGGCACGATTCACGTGGGTACTCGACTGCAGTGTCATTCCATTGGCTAACGACAAGGTGCCGCTCGTCGTCGCGTAGCATGTTGAGTTGCGAAATTCGGCAGCGCGGATCTTCGATCGCACTTTCCAGCAGCGTTTCGAAATGAGAAGCGAGGCCGCTGATGGTTTCGGCATCGAAGCGGGCCGGGTTGTATTCCCACGAGGCATTCAAACTTCCATCGCTCTCTTTCAGGAAAAGAACGAGGTCAAACTTTGGCGCCGTGGTTTCGAGCTCCAACTGCTCCACGCTCACGCCCGGTAAATTAATTACGGGTGGCGGCGTGTTTTGCATCACGAGCATGATTTGAAAAAGCGGCGTGCGGTTGAGATCTCTTTCGGGCTGCAACTCCTCGACCAGAAGCTCAAACGGCACGTCCTGATGCGCGTGTGCCTCGAGCGTCAAGGCACGGGCCCTTACTAGTAGCTCGTCGAATGAAGGATCGCCTGACACATCGCCGCGCAGCACGAGCGTGTTCGCGAAAAATCCGATGAGCGACTCAGTTTCGGTTCGCGTGCGATTAGCGACGGGCGTGCCGACGACGATATCGTCCAGCCCGGTGTAGCGGTGTAAAAGCGTTTGGAAGGTCGCCAGCAGCGTCATGAAAGTCGTCACGCCGTGCTGCCGGCTCAACTGCTGAAGACGAGTGGTGAGCTCTTTCGGAAATTCTCTCGACTCAGTCGCCGCGCTTGTATCGTTTGTGGTTG